>Ga0224486_100001_pt1 | contig 233927 bp, 214 predicted proteins | sample TexhydDE_CT_test_FD_172013 | JGI IMG/M metagenome (GOLD analysis project Ga0224486, IMG submission 172013) | Fracking water microbial communities from deep shales in Oklahoma, United States - hydraulically fractured wells DE_CT_test ... | reverse complement strand
GTTGATGGTCAGCATGTATATTCCTCCTACTATTTGTGTAAAAAAAAGAGGATCCTGTTTGGAAAGGATCCTCTTTTGAAGAGATTATACTTGAACAAGTTATACTTTGTCAACAGTCTGAAGCGGGTGTGTTTTCAACACACCCGCTCCATTTTTTGTTATTTAGTGATTACTTCAAAAGTCCTTTTTTCTTGAGGAAGTCTGTAAGAATTTGGTCAAGTGTTGGTTCGCCTATCTCTTGGAGTTCGTATCTAACTCTGACTGCAGGCTTGTTGAGTTTCAAAACCCTTCTCAAATCGATAGGTGTGCCTATTATAACGACTTCTGCATCAGACTTGTTGATTGTTTCCTCTAATTCTTTCATTTGCTTTTCACCGTAACCCATTGCTGGAAGTATAACATCTAAGTGGCTGTATTTCTTGTATGTGTCAACAATTGAACCAACTGCGAATGGTCTTGGGTCAATTATTTCTTTTGCTCCAAACCTCTTTGCTGCAACGTATCCGGCACCGTATCTCATATCGCCGTGTGTTAGGGTTGGGCCATCTTCGACAACTAAGACCTTTTTCCCTCTTATCAGTGATGGATCATCAACGAAAATTGGGGAAGCGGCATCAACTACTATTGCATTAGGATTCCATTTAGCAATGTTCTTTCTAACTGTTTCAATGTCATCTCTATTTGCTGTTTCCTCTTTGTTAATAACTATTACGTCTGCCATAAGTAGATTTGTCATTCCGGGGTAGTAGGTGACTTCATGACCTGGTCTGTGTGGGTCAACTACAACGATGTGTAAGTCCGTTTTGTAGAATGGGAAGTCGTTGTTACCACCATCCCAGAGGATAATATCTGGATTTTCCGCCTCTGCTGCTCTGAGAATAGCTTCGTAATCAACTCCAGCGTAAATTACGCTCTTTCTGTCGATGTGTGGTTCGTACTCTTCTCTTTCTTCAATTGTACAATTGTGTTTGTCTAAATCTGAATAATCCGCGAATCTTTGAACCTTTTGTGCAACCAAGTCACCGTAAGGCATTGGGTGTCTTATAGAGATTACCTTGAGTCCTTTGCTTCTTAAAATGTCAAGCACCCTTCTTGTTGTCTGACTCTTTCCACAACCAGTTCGTACAGCGCATACAGAAACAACAGGTTTAGTTGATTCTATCATTGTTGAATCTGGACCCATGAGTTTGAAGTCAGCACCAGCAGCAAGGGCAATTGCTGCTCTTTCCATCACATACTGATGTGGTAAATCGCTATAAGCAAGAATAACTTCATCTACATCGTATTTTTTTATGAGTTCTGGAAGCTGTGCTTCATCTTCGATAGGGATTCCATTTGGATAGAGTGGACCAGCAAGTTCAGGAGGATAAATTCTACCAGCTATATCAGGAATCTGTGTAGCAGTGAAAGCTACAACCTCATAATCAGGGTTGTTCCTAAAGAACGTGTTAAAGTTGTGGAAGTCCCTACCGGCAGCGCCAAGTATAATAACTCTTCTCCTTCTTTTTTCCATGTTGTTCACCTCCGTTTGTTTAGTTGATAGTTGGTACTGATTCACAGCATTTAGAATTATACAGGTAGTAGCTCTACATTTCAATACCAGGTATACCGAATTATTAGTAACAATTCCTTTGTTACTGTTGTATCCTTTGGTATGCTTTAGTATGCTAAAGTATGTTTTCCTGAGTACAACGATATTAACATGGCTTGAAAATACATATCCTGGAATTTTTACAGAGTCTTTGGAAACTTTTCCAAATCAAGGTTCACTTTAAGGCAGGGTGTGGTATAATACAATTGATTTCCACATTATCCTGAAAGGGGAGGTAGAGCGTATGAGAAAGTGGCTAACAGTTGTTTTGGCAGTTCTTTTTGTTTTCTTGGCATTTGCTCAAGCCAAGAAAATCACTATTTGGACATCAGAAGCGCAGGTTCCTATTCTTAAGAAGCTTGCAGACCAGTACAAAGCGAAGTACGGTGTTCAGGTTGATGTTATTCAGGTCAATTTTGGGGATATCAAATCAAAATTCTTGACAGCAGCACCTGCAGGTGAAGGTCCGGATATCATTGTTGGAGCACACGACTGGGTCGGAGAACTTGTTGTTAACGGGTTGCTTGAACCAATTAACCTCCCAGAAAAAGAAAAATACTTCCCAGCTCCACTTCAAGGATTTACTTACAACGGTAAGCTTTACGGTGTTCCATATGCATTCGATGGTCCAGCACTAATGTACAACAAAGACTACGTCCAGAACCCACCAAAAACATTTGATGAGCTCATCGCACTTGCAAAGAAAATAGAAAAAGACTATGGTGGAGAAGTTAGAGGATTTATTTACGACTACAAAAACTTCTACTTCAGCTCATTTGCATTCTTTGGTATGGGTGGTTACGTGTTCGGAACTGATAAGACAGGAAAAATCAATGTGAAAGATGTTGGGCTTGCAAATGCTGGAGCGATTGAAGGTCTTAAACTTATTAAGAAACTTGTTGACGAAAAGATACTTACACCTGGCGACAACTACAACACAATGGATGGTCTGTTCAAAGACGGTTTGGCAGCAATGATACTCAACGGTCCATGGGCAGTTCCTGGTTACAAACAGGCTGGTATCAATTTCGATGTCGCTCCAATTCCAGACCTTCCTGGTGGAAAGAAACCAAAGCCATTCTTTGGTGCACAAGGATTCATGGTTAATGCAAAGAGTAAAAACAAACTCTTCGCACTTGACTTCTTGACAAAATTCATAGCAACAAAAGATATCATGTACCAGATTTGGCAAGCAGACCCAAGATGTCCATCTAGAACAGATGTTAACGAACTCGTTATGGCAAAAGACCCACTTACAAAGAAGTTTGCCGACTTCCTTGGAAAATATGGTCTTCCAATGCCAAACGTACCAGAAATGGCTGCTGTCTGGGGAGCCATGGGTGATGCTCTCGCAAAAGCACTTGACCAGGGTGTTCCAGCAGAAAAGGCTCTTGCTGATGCAGTTGCCCAGATAAAAGCACAGATTAAATAATTATACCAAGGAATAAGGGGCACGGGGGAATGCCCCCGTGCTTTTTCTTAAGTTGATTATGTAGGAATTGGGAAAACAGTTGTAGTATTAACTCACATAATTAATTCCAATAAAGGAAGTTCCTTAAAATGACCACAAGGAGGATGAACTGATGAAATTTTGGAAAGTTCTTGGTTACATAATGCTCGTAGCATTCACTGTTTTCAGCATACTTGGGGCCATCTTCCTTTTTGGAAGAGGTTTTTACGAATTGTCTGTAACACTCTTTGTTTTGATATTCCTAATAGACTTTTTTATTCTTAATAGAAACGCCTATCCATATCGCTACATGATACCGGCTTTGATTTTACTTTTTATTCTTGTTCTCTATCCAATTGCGTTTACAATTAGAACTGCATTTACAAATTATGGAACTGGTCACATTATGACACGCCAAGAGGTTGTCGAGAGATTGCTGGTTGACCCGATTTATACTTACATTGTTCCAGATAGTTCGCCACTAACTTACAGCGTTTATGTAAGGTTCGAAGGGACTCAGCCAACGAATGATTTTAAGGTTATTGTATCTATTGGTTCAGATTACTATGTTGCTCGCGAATACCGTGTTCTGAAAAGTGAAGCAGGTCAATTGATATTAGGTGAAGCCGAATTGATAAAGCTTAACGAAAGTGGATTAAGTTTAGAAAGGCAAAACGGAAAAATAGAGCTCATTAGAGATAACGGAAAGATTTTCAGGTACTTTTACAACCCTGAAGATAGTGAAACATACATAAATGAAGATTATTTCAAGTATTCAATACTGTTCCCAATTATGAGTAAAATAGAATTCGTTGACAGCAATAGCAGTAGATTTGCAATTAGGCAAAATGAGGAAGGCAAGTTTTTAATGTACAATATTAGGCACTTGTATAAACTTGGCCTTGCTGAAACGATAGAGAAGGGGAAAAGTATAGTAAAGACTGTTCTCATAAATACCATCACGAATAGGCCTCTAATCGAGGAGAATGGTACGTTTTACGATATAAATGAAAAGGGAGAAAAGGTGGTCGTTGCTGGATACATCTCTTACTATGGTTTGAAGAATTTTACGAGAATATTCACAGATCCAACCGTTTCTGGTCCATTCGCGAAAATATTCGTTTGGAACTTTACATGGGCAGCTTTGAGTGTCTTGTTCACTTTTGTTATAGGTTTGATACTTGCCCTTGTTCTTAATAATCCAAACCTAAGAGGACGCGCAATTTACAGGTCGCTCTTAATTATACCTTGGGCAATACCCGCTTTCATATCTGTTCTCGTTTGGAAGAACGGGTTCTTCAATGAAACATATGGAATTTTAAACAAGTTTATAATCACTCAACTTTTTGGTAAAGAACCCATCAGGTGGTTCAATGACCCATTCTGGGCTAAAGTCGCTGTATTGACAGTTAATACATGGCTTGGTTTCCCATACATGATGGTAGTTTCACTGGGGGCTTTGCAAAGTATTCCTGAAGATTACTACGAAGCTGCTGCTATCGATGGCGCTAACAAATGGCAAAGATTTTGGAAGATTACATTCCCATTGCTTATGACTACTGTTGCGCCTTTACTGGTTGGTAGTTTTGCGTTCAATTTCAACAACTTTGTCAACATATACCTCCTTACCGGTGGTGGACCTGCAATGCCAAATACAACAACACCTGCTGGTTCCACAGATATTTTGATTTCCTACACATACAAACTTGCTTTCGAAGGAGGACGTGGTCAAGATTTCGGTTTCGCTTCAGCGATATCTATTATCATATTCTTCATAGTCGGAACACTGAGCTTTATCAACTTCCGCCTGTCTGGGTCCTTTGAGGAGGTGAATAGATAATGGTTCGAAAAGAAAGAAAATGGCTCACCCATATCATCCTCATAATAGTCTCCATAGTTGTCTTATTCCCAATTGTCTGGGTTGTTTCCACGTCCTTAAGACGTGACAATGCTGCGTTCTCAACAAAATTGTTTAGTAGTAGAATGACTCTTCAAAACTACATAGATCTTATAGCACCTGAGAAAAATGGACCAAGATTGGTTTCTGATATGGACGCGCTTATTCTTATGGCACCTCCTCATGATAAAATTACGGTCGAAAGAGCAAAAGAACTTTTCCAACGCGATGTTGAGAGATTCAAGAGGTATATCCAAGAAACCGAACAATTGAAGAAAGAAATAGACAATGCAATTGCGTATCTTAATGATTATTTTGAGAAGAATTCGCAAACGATTATAAAATCTTATATAGCCGATATAGACAACATCATTAAAGAACTTCAATTTGAAAAACCAAAAAAATACCTGGAAGTCGCTGCTTATGAATTGTACTCACAAGGCGAGGATTTAAGCACAATACCAGAAGTTGACCCATACGCTGGTCAACGAGATTGGGAAGATATGATAGGTAAAAGAAAAATGCGACTAGAAGAATTAAGCAGCGAAAAGATGGCATTGAAGAATGCTATTGAACCTCTGGAAAAAACATATCAAACATATCAAAGTCAATATCTAAGTCTTGCTAAAACAATTCGTTCTTTCTTAGTCCCACAACTAAAGGAATACTCCTTAGTTCTCAAATCTGCTGTTGATTTGCTCGAAGCAGCAAAGGTTTCTAATGTTTTGGCAGAATCATTACCAGAAGAAGATATAATACTAGAACGTTTCAAAACAACACTTGAACAGATAAAAGATGTCCAGTTAAGTGTTCAGAAATTTGATGATTTGAAAGATATCTATGAAGCGTTATCGGAATTCCAAGACGGATACAACCAGGTCATGGACAAATGGGCACAGGCAACAAATAAGGATAAGGCACCATTTGCCGATTTCTTGAATACAATAGATGTTTTTACAACGAGAATAGCAAGTACGATAAATGAAACTGTAAGCTTAATGAACAGATTAAATAATGTAACCGGAGAAATGCTACAACTACAAACGGAAATAACGAAATACAAAAACAGTTACGCTAAGATAGAAGAAGAAATCAGCAAAACCAGTGCTGAGCTTACAAAAGCTTACGAGCTTTTACATGATTCATTGTTGTATCTAAAAGCAAAACTTGCAATTACCCAGCTTGAAAGAATAAAAGCTTTAGTCGCTAACGTGAAACTCCCAGCTCAACTGCAAATGCTTAACATTCAATCCAAGAGGATATTTGGAATTACGACAGATGTAGCAAGCATGATAACTGACCAAAAAAAACAAAGTAAGATTAGAAAAATAGCTTCTAAGCTCGATTGGCCAGGTACTGCAAAAGATATGTTTACGAACTACAACATCTTCTTACAAAACTACGAACCTTTCATAAGTGACTTAAAGATTTACCTCGCGGATATAGAAATTCAGGGTCCCAAGTTTATGCCTGTTTCGAAGACAGGTGTAAAGGTCAGACCTGTTGCTATGGAACGTTTAACTGACACTGTACTATCTGTATATAGGAACAACGTAGTACCTAATATGAATGTTATGTCGAGAAAATCATCAGAATTGTCGGATAAGTTGAATATTAAAGAACTTTCAGCGAGCCTGAAAAAACTCGATGGAGCAGCGTTTAGGATTGACCAAATTTGGCAAAGAAAACCGGACCACTACATGTTGAGGTGGATTATGAACAGTGTCATTGTCTCACTCAGTGTTGCAATTATAATAACTGCGGTAACTGCTCTGGCAGCGTACCCATTCAGTAGAATGAGGTTTAAAGGGCGAAAGTATGGAATTATGGCATTGTTGCTCATTCAAATGTTCCCAGCAATTATGTACATGATTGCTATTTACACATTCTTATCGTTTGCCGGAAAGTATATTCCAGGGTTTGGGTTGAACAAACTATCTGGTTTGATATTTGCTTATCTTGGTGGTATTGCATATAATATGTACCTTATAAAGGGTTACTACGATACTATTCCGGATTCGTTAGAAGAAGCAGCTTTGATTGATGGTGCAACAAGATGGCAGACGTTTGTAAAAATTGTTCTCCCCTTAGCTTCTCCGATTCTTGCGGTTATCGTTATCCTTACGTTCATGGGCACATTTAACGAATTCGTCCTTGCGAGGATCATATTACAAGATGTTAAACAGTACACATATGCTATAGGTTTGTACACGTTCTCGACAGGCCCGTTTGAAACACAATGGGGATTGTTTACAGCAGCTGCAATGATAGGCATGGTGCCAATGGTGATTCTCTTCTTGTTGATGCAAAAATATATTGTCGGTGGGCTTGTGAAAGGAGCAGTTAAAGGATAATGAACATCGGTGACGGCTTAATTACTCCACAATACGACAAATCAATTGTCAATCTTGTTTCAACATTTCTCAGACATTTCAAAATTCAGTCAAACCATCCTGAATACCCCCTCGAAGGCAACTTCGAGGGGTTTTTCCACAATGTGAAAAAAATAGTGATATTCTTGATAGATGGAATGGGATACAATAAATTCTTAAAGATCAATACGAATATTGGATTCAGGGATATTATAAAGGTTTCAAGTGTTTTCCCAACGACAACTGTTGCTGCTGTAACGAGTTGGTTTACTGGAAAGACACCAAAAGAACACGGTCTTCTTGGCTACATTTTGTATCTACGAGAGATAGGTTCAATTACAAATATGATTGAATTCACATATCCAGGGGTAGAAGGAGGCATATTCTCTGGTCTCATCAAGAAACGGTTGCACAGATTAGATAATGTCTTTGACGTTTTGAAAGACAAGGGATTTTACGGAGGAGTTTTAACACACGCTAATATCTCCAACTCAGGTCTTTCTTATCTGATACATAAAAATGCACACGTGATGGGGTATTACTATATGGGAGATTTGTTAGCTACATTAAAAAAGAAGCTTGTTGAAGATTGGCAAGGGATTCTTTACATCTACTGGGGGCATCTGGATGGTTTGGGACACAAAAAAGGTCCGGACAGTGAAGCTTACGAAATGGAAATGACAAGGATGCTTTTAGAAATTAAGAAATTCGCCGAAGAACATCTACCGAGTGATACACTTCTTGTGATTACATCTGACCATGGTATGGTTCAGATACCAAGTTCGACAAACTATTTTTTGAAACCGACGGATGTATTCAACAGGCTCTTAGTGTCACCTCCAGGTGGAGAAATGAGAATGATGTATTTCTATTTAGTAAAAAAGAGCAACTACGAGTTTTTAAAGAACTACTTTGAAGAAAACTACCCTTTGAGTTGCGTGTTTCTAACAAGTAGAGAAGCTGTGGATATGGGACTTTTTGGACCTGGGAGAATGCATCCAGAGTTGTATAACAGAATAGGTGATGCTATAATGATAACGAAGGCGAATAACGCCTTTACATATTTGTACAGTGGTGGCGAAGAAAGACTTTCAGGCATGCACGGTAGCTTGACAGAAGATGAGGTCTTTGTTCCTGCAGTTTTTATAAGAACATGATAATAAGGAGACTATCCAAACAGGAGGAAACGGAAATGGTAAGAGTAAGATTTGCGCCAAGCCCGACTGGTTACCTACATGTAGGTGGAGCTCGAACTGCACTATTTAATTGGTTGTTTGCAAGGAAAAACAAGGGTAAATTTATCCTAAGAATAGAAGATACTGATACGGAAAGGTCAACGCGTGAGTCAGAACAGATGATAATGAACGATTTAAAATGGCTTGGTTTGTTCTGGGACGAAGGGCCAGATATTGGAGGTGAGTTTGGTCCCTACAGGCAAAGTGAGAGACTGAAACTGTACAAAGAGTACGCATACGAGTTAGTGAAAAATGGGCATGCTTACTTTGCTGTTTACGATAAAGATGACCCAAAAAACGTCCTTTACACAACAACTCAAGAACCAAAGGATGGAAACCCATACACCGTTGTTTTTAAAGTGCCGGAAAATGAGATTGTGAAATTCAATGATATGCTAAAAGGCGAGATTGAATTTTCAACGGAACACATGGATGATTTTATAATATTGAAGTCCAACGGATATCCTGTTTATAACTTCGCCGTTGTTATAGATGACCATCTGATGGGAATAACACATGTCCTTCGTGGAGAAGACCATATATCAAACACACCAAAACAAATACTCATCTACAGAGCATTTGGGTGGGAACCCCCAAAATTTATGCATATCCCTTTGATACTTGGGGCAGACAAGACACCTTTGAGTAAAAGACATGGAGCAACTGCGGTTGAACATTTCAGAAGGGAAGGATACCTTTCTAAAGCTTTGGTTAACTATCTTGCAATCCTTGGATGGAGTGTAGATGAAGAGATATTCGATTATACACAAAAGATAGATTCGTTCACCCCAGATAGGATTTCCAACAAAAATGTTGTATTTGATTATCAAAAACTTGAGTGGGTCAATGGAAAGCATATGAGATTACTTACGGTGGATGAACTCTATACCCATTTTGAGGAATGGAGAAATTTCGTTGGAGCCGAAAAACGGATTCCAAAAGAGGTCTTAGAAATATGCAGAGAGAAGGTTAATACCCTAAAACAGCTCTACGAATTTGCTCTGCCATTTGTTGATGAGGAATACGAATATTCGCAAGATTACATCGAAAAGTTTGCAAAAAAACCAGAAGCTGTTAGCATCATCGAATTGGCGCTCGAAAGGTTTTCAAGCTTGGAAAATTACGATATTCAAAATGTTGAAACAACGTTGAGGGAAATTGCTGCCTCACTCAATATCGGAACTAATAAAGTTTTTCAGACAATTAGAGGAGCATTACTTGGAAGGCTTGTTACTCCTGGGCTGTTTGAAAGTATAGTTGTACTTGGAAAAGAAGAAACAATTAGAAGGTTGCAAAGAACTCTTGATTTTATTAGAAAGCTAAGCTAATCTGATTAACAGCAAGAGTTATAAAGAAGACATAAGGAGTTGGAAGCCTTGAAGATTCAAAGCGTGCACAAAAACGATAAATTAGAGATTGTCAAAATCGAAGAAAAGAATGGTAAATGCTACGCGTACGCTCTTTCATCACCATTTTATCCTGATGGAAAAGGTGGACAACTTGGAGATAGGGGAAAAATCGGCAATGTCGATGTATTAGCAGTAAGTGAAAGAGATGGTTTTGTTGTACATGAACTTTCCGGAATAATTGAACCAGGTATATACAATGTGCAAATCAACCAACTTCGTAGGAAAGATATTGCACAACAACATACTGCGCAGCATATATTGTCGGCAGCTTTCATAGAAGTTGCTGAAATTGAGACTGTTAGTTTTCACATGGGCGAAGAGTATTCAACTATAGATTTGGACATACCTTATGTGGAACCAGAGGTTATCGAGGAAACGGAAGATTTGACGAACAGGATTGTTCAATCGTGCACGCAGGTAGAGGAAATATTAACAGATGTTGAAGGAGCTAAAGCTTTTGAATTGAGAAAACCTTTGAGCGACAAGATAAAAGGTGAGGTGAGGTTGATAAAAATAGCGAACTTAGATATCTCGGCGTGCGGAGGGTTTCATGTTGACAATACCGGTGAGATAGGTGTTGTAAAGATTATAGATCTGGAAAAAGTAAAAGGTAACCTCACAAGGGTGTATTTTGTCGCAGGGGAGAGGGCTATAAGATATTTCAGAAAGTACAACAATGTGCTGAAGAGCCTTTCAAGGCAATTAACTTCTTCAATCGATGAACTGAACCAGCGTGTTGAAAAGATACTCGATGAACTTCGGGAAAAAAGTTCGTTGCTTTCAAAAGTTTCACAAGACTATGCTGAATTATTAAAACGAACTATTGAAAACAGTGATTTTGTCTACCTGGAAGGTTACACAGAAGTCGGAAACTTCTTGTCGAAAATTGTTGGCAACCAGTTCTTGGTTTTCTACGATGGTAGCAAGTACATCATCGGTTCAAAAAAGTATGACGTCCGGAACTTTGTAAAAGCGTTAATTGAAAAGTTTGGAGGAAAGGGCGGAGGAAAAGAAGAGTTCGCGAATTACATACCAAACAGAAAGTTGTCAGCAACAGATTTTGAGGCTGTTTTTTCCGAAGTCTACAACAAATAGTTATCGAGAATTATTCACTGGAGGTGTTTAGTATGTTAAAGAAGTTATTTGTATTCGGACTGTTATTTTTTGTCTCCATCCTTGCATTTTCTAGCGCTTTGAAATTTTTACCAAAAGATTACTCAGCAATTCTTTACGTTCCCGATGTCCCAAAGGCTTACGATGCATTTAAAGCATTGCCCATAGGCCAAACTTTATTAGCTGATACAGGAATAGGTTTGGAGTCGCTTGTGAGAGGCGTGTTAGAACAGCAACTTTTATCGATGAAGTACACATTAGACGATTTCGACTTGTTTAGCAAGGAAATGCTTATTGCAATTGATAAAGATGGAAATACGACTGTTGTGCTGGGACCTGTAAAGAGTCCTACGAAAGTTAAGAAGGTGTTAGAAAGCTTTCTGGAGGCAGAGACATTAAAAAAAGTTAAATTTACAGAGAACTACTTTATATACTCGGATGTACAAGTTGGTGGTGGTAAAGTTCCAGCAAATCTGCTTTCAAATCTCAAGGGGAACCTTGGAGTAACATATTCCTATGTGACAGAGGGTAAAATCACATTCGAAGGTTACGGATACATTAGGACGGAAAATAACGCGCTCACTTTCTACCAAAAGTTGGATGCCAAAACGGCAGATGCGAAGAATGTGCTCAAAACGTTGCAAAATACAAAACCTATTGATATCTTTGCTGACAGGAATGTGGGTGGAGATTTGTTGGTGTTTGTCAACAGACCTATTCCTGATGCGTTGAGAAAAACATTTTTAGATGCCTTGGTATCCATCTTTAATATAACCAGCGTCAATGCAACAGGAGTGATGTATCTTTCTGCAGATATTGGTGCAGCAGTTAGTGCATTGTTGAGCGCAGATTCGCAAACACAAAGTTCCAAATCTAGTCAAACAACACCTCAGGTAAGTATATCTGCATACTCTGTGGTTTTCGGAACAGGTTTCAAAATGCCTGCTGAAGTGAAAAAGTACGTAACGATAGGTTCTGAGAAGTATGGAGTGTTGACTACTGAAAACGGTATGGAAAGCTACATACTTATAAAGAATGACAGAATGATAACCTACACGGTAAATCCAAGCAAATACAAACCGGGCGACAGGACATTTTTCACGTCGATTTATGATACAAAATATTTCATGGGAATATTCCTTAATTTTGAACCACTTATCAACACCATGTTGGGTAAGAAAATTAAATCATCCGCCGTATTCGTATCCTACATTGAAGGTGATTCAATCATTCAAAAAGGAATCGTGAAGTGAGAATCGCATGACAAACGCCGGAGGTAGAAAGGAAAGTAAGGGTTGTTTAGGCTGTGTAATGTCAATAGTTGTTTTTCTGTTTTTTATCTCTGTACTAGCATCTATATTTGAGGTGTTGATACCTTACGGCATTTTTAGATTCTTCCCAACATTAATACGAGATTTCATAGTTATTGTACTTATAGCTTTTGCCTTTGTGACGTTTATCATAATATCTTCACTTATCAAAGGAAAAGTAAAAACTCAACAACGTCAGCAGAAGACTGCTGAACAAAATGAAAGTTGTATTCAAGCAGAAGACGAGAATAGTAGAGAATATCAAGAAAGTTCAACACATTCGTTTGAAATCAACACAAAAGTGGATAAGTTAGATATTCAAGAAGCATTTAGAATTCTTGGGTTGCGTCCCGGCGCGTCTTATACAAAAGTGAGCGAGAGATACTATGAGCTCGTCAAGAAAGTAAATAACATGAAAATTAGCGAGGCACATAGGCAAATAATGCTTGAAGAACTGGCAAAGGCGTACGAGGTACTAACGGAACACTATTCGAAAATGAGTTGAAGTTATGAAGGCGGGGTGGTATTATGGATTTTGAACTTTATTACTATTTCCCGATACCACCGATTAGTTGGGTTTTTCTGGTTCTTAGGATAGGAGCTATGATACTAATTTTTTACACATTGTACGCTCTTCTTAGATTTTTCACAGAACCGGAATCAGAAACGAATGTTGGTAGAAGGCGTGAATTTCAAAAAAGAAGAGGTGCAATAGGTGGTATTGATAATGAAGAACTATTAAGAGCCCTTAAAACCTTTGGGCTAACTCCTTCTGATAATTACTGGGACGCATCTTACAGATATTACAACTTAAGAAAGGCTATACTAGCTTCTAGCTTGCCAACAGAAGTGAAAGAGTCAAAGCTCCAAGAGATAGATAAAATGTTCGAAATAGTTTCTGACTATTATTCGAAAAAGGGTTAAAAAGAAGGAGGCTTTGGAGCCTCCTTCTTTCATTGGTTATTAGTCAAAATTTGTTTGCACAATTTGACAGCTTCCTGGGCATCTTTTGCGTAGTAGCTTCCAAATCTCTTAGCAAGCTCTCCATTCATTGAAGCACCACCAGCTATGACAGGAATTTCTATTCCGTTATCTCTAAGTGTTTTGACCACGTGTCCAACCTGAATAACTGTTGTTGTCATCATTGCTGACAAGCCTACAATATCTGGCTTTAATTCCTTAACTTTTTCCAATATCACGCTTGCCGGCACATCCTTGCCTATATCAATTACTTCAAATCCTGCACTTTCTAAAACTGTTGCTACTATTTTCTTTCCGATATCGTGGATGTCACCTTCAACTGTCGCAAGAAGAATCCTGCCCAACCTTGCAGAATCCTTTTCTGCTACCATGGAAAGTAGCTTGTTAAATATGGGCTTCGAAGTTTCTGCTGCAAGAATCAAATGGGGAAGATAAATCTTATTTTCAGCATAAAGGTTGCCTATTTCTTCCATTGCTTTAGCAAGAATTGTTTGAATTATCTCGATTGGTGTTAATGTGTCTAAGAAGGACAGTACATGTTTTTCCGCATCGTTTAAGTTACCACGAAGAAGCAAATGTACTAATTCGCTACTTTTTACTTCTTCACTTATTCGAGCACTTTCCTTTCCTAAAATTCTTATCATCCCTCTTAGAATTTTCATAGTCGCGTCTTCTGATGTATTCAGGATCGCTCCTGATAATCCTGAATGCATTGCTAAAGCTAGGAATGAAGCATTCAATTCATCTCGGTTTGGCATTCCAAAACTGAAGTTGGAAAGTCCTATCATTGTTTTTATTCCATCGGATGAGAGCTTTTTGATAGTTTCAAGTGTTACGTTGTAATCTTGGTTTGCACCAATGGGTAAAACCAACGGGTCAACGAAAATCCTTGAACGGTCTATTCCTTGGCTTTCTAGATATTCTACAGCCATTTTACCTAATGTGTACCGTTCCTCTGCTGTCTTTGGTATCTCTTTACCCATTGCAAGAACAATCAGTAAGCCACCATACCTTTTGAGTAACCTTATCTTCTTGTCGAGTTCTTCCTTCGTTGCTTTGGAAGAATTAATCAACGGTCTTCCAGGGTACTCCATCAATGCACTTTCTAAAAATTCGTTGTACTGAATATCGAAAGAGATTGGGATGCTTACAATTTTGTCGAGTTCAACAATTGCTTTAGAAAAATGTTCTTCTGATAAAACGGATTCTATTCCAAAGTTAACATCAATTACTTGTGCTCCTTCTTGTTCCTGGGATTTAGCAAGTTTTAAAACGTTCTCAAAGTTGAATTCTCGAATTTCATTATGCAGTTTTTTTCTTGCGGATGCGTTGATACGTTCCCCTACGACCAAGAATGGTGCAACGTTAAACATATGAACCCTGCTTGTAACCACATTCAGCTCTTCAACATTCCTAGTTTTTGGTTTTTTCAGACCAATATGTTGGACCATGTACTTGATGTGTTCCGGTCCTGTCCCACAACACCCACCTACGATATTCGCACCCATTTCAACGTAATCTTCGATGTATACAGTGAATTCTTCAGGGGTAGTTTTATAAGTCAATTTCCCATCTGCGGACAGAACAGGTTTTCCAGCATTCGGTTCAACAAAAACCGGTTTTTTAGAAAGCACAACCAATTTTTTTACAAGCGGTACCATCTTTTCAGGAGTCAGTGTGCAATTGATACCTATTGCATCAACATCTAAATCGTTGAACAAAGCAACGTAAACTTCTAAACTCGTACCTGTTACGGCAACGCCATTTTCTTCAAAAGTCATACTCACCAATATAGGCATTTCTGGAGCCACATCTCTTGCCGCCAAATACGCGAGTTTTGCCTCCTTTATATCACTCATTGTTTCAATAATAATACCATCAACACCTGCACCAACCAGGACTTCAACTTGTTCTTTGAAAATGTTGTATACGTATTTTGATTTCAGTTCTCCAAGAGGTTCTATCATTTCTCCGACGGAAGAGATATCACCTAAAACAAAAACCTGCTTGCTGGCTACTTTAGTTGCCTCTTTAGCAATTTTTACAGCAGATTGGTTAATCTCACTGAAATACTCATCATATCCCAATTTCATCAACTTATGCCGATTTGCACTGAAAGTGTTTGTAAGTAGAAAATCAACACCAGCGCGGACGTAATCAGCCTGTAGTGACAAAACTGCTTCAGCATTTGCGATGTTGAGCAACTCAATGGGTTCTCTGGTTTTAATATATCCTCGTTTGAAAAGTTCTGTACCATATGCACCATCTAAGAACATCACTCTCTGCGATAGCAGTTCTGAAAACTTTTGTCTGGTAAGGGGTTCCAATTTTCCTCTCCCTCCTCTGCTCTTTTATATTTTGGTGTTCGTTTTTGTATATATTACCACATATCAAACATTTTTGTAGTATCTTCGCATTTTTTTGGAAACAAAAGGGGATGGTTAGTTCCATCCCCTTTGAATTTTCATTGAATCTACAACTTTTTGATGAACTTATCTTCCAATAACTTTGAACATAGGCATACTTAAGGTGAAAAGAGGTTTTATGTCAGATATGTTTGATATGTCGTATACTATCAATCCACTGTCAGTCGAGACAAAAAGGTATTTATCATCGGTTGTTGTTAAATTAAATGCGTAAGTCAGTCCAGAGAAATTGACCTCTGCTACTTTTGCTTTTTGGTAAACATCGATTATCTTGTAACCGAAACCCCCTCCTGCAGCAAAGAGTTTACTACCGTACCAAGAGATATTTCTTGCGGGAGCTCCTTCAAAGAGAGGAATAGATGTCATATTGTCATCTTCTTTGTCCAATAAATTAACTCCATTTCTGTCTAACAACCACACACCGTTGTATTCACCGTCGGCAACGTAGATCCTATCAAAGTATTTATCTGCAATAATTCGTTGATCGTACCCAGGATTATATTTTTTTAACGTGTACCCATTTTCGTCTTGCGTAACGACATAAAACCTTGTGTAAAGAACTTGTGCAAAAGACAAATCCGGTGAAAGTTTCAAACTTCCTGCGCGACCAAGAGCAACAAGAATCGCCTGCGTTTCTTTTTGTTTGGAGAGATTGTTAATAACAACCTCTATATTCATTGGAGATACAATTTCCGCAGGTGATGATGTGATGTACGGAATACCCTGAGACACCGTTACAGGCAACGTATATGTTGCATCTGGAGTTGTGCTAAAGCCAGAAGAACTGTAACTAAACTTTGCAACAATGTTTTCTGCCCCATTTTTGAGCAGGGCGTAAACATTGTTCGCACTATCAACTGCAAAGTCGTAAACTTTATCGAATGTGCTCAAATCGAGAACAGCAATGTCTCTAAATCTTAGAGTATTTGCCACATCGAATTCATATAGTTTTACTTCTTTGTTTTGTGAAAGAACACCTATTGTTGGGTTTGAGCTGTATGGATTGAGTTTTATTTTTGTAAAATCACCAAGTATCATATCCCGTTCAACGTAGTTTTTAGGGTCTCTTGCATCTATTGCATGAAGCCCTTCACCGTCTAAACCATCCCCAACAAATCCATCACCTATAAGAAAGATAAATTTATCGTATTGCACATGGTCTTTAGAGAAGTAAATCTTGTTAGGTTCGAAAAGTTCGTATCCACTAGGTTTAGATTCGTTCTTTCTGAACCGCCACAATCCTCTGACTTCGTCAAATAATAAACAATTTTCGTCACCATTTATGTCATACAAAAAGTGGACATCTTGAAGACTAGCTCCTCTCAAGTTTCGAATTAACGCCAATGATGAGCCATTCCATACGTAGAATTTGTCCATCGTAAGAATGTAAACCTTTCCGTCATGTACTCTGACCTTACGAACCGGTGTGTCAAATGTTTCGCTAAATGTTGTTTTCGTTGCCAATGTTGTCTCAGAAATTTCTATAATACCGGCCCTTTGGCCTTCACCAAATGCTAGGACCGGTTTGTTATTAACGATGCCAACATCTATTGTTGAATAGTCACCGGGAATTATGTTTTTTACATCATACACTGTCAAATATGGGAGGTTTGATAGGTCTATTTCCCAAATACCTGCAAGGTCGGCAGCAATGAACGCTTTATCACCGTATAAGAATATATCATTGATACGGCCTTGGGTAATGTTAACAGAATCTTTCTTAGGGTTGAACTTGTTTGTGTTGTTTTTTGAACTTCCAACGTTTGGTATCTTAAATGAGAAGACCTTAGTTCCTAACTTGCTTGAAAATGTTGATGGCGAGGATGGAACTGTTAAATCAACAATCTCTATTCTATCGTAACCAACGCCAACAATAGCATAGTTTTTGTATATTCTCACAACGGAAATGAGAGAACCTAGGTTTAGAGAATCTTTTATCTTTGGTTGGGCTTTGTCCCGTGAATCGACTATTATTATTTTCTCTTTGCTTGCAAGATAAATGTAGTCTTCAGCAAGGTCGAAATCTTCTATGATGTCGTCGAACACCAAAGTACCGACAGTGCTGATTCTGTTAATGTCATTTGCCTTAAGGATAGCCAACAGACCTTTGCCGCCAAAATCTTTTGCGTTTATGTATAGGTAATTCTCTTTTGCACTTGTTCGGAAAGTGACGGCTGCTGTGTCTGAAGCACCTGCAAGGTCGTAAACAGTGACGGTAGCGGTATACGTCGTATTCCTTTCAAGGTTTGGAATAATGATTTCTGTTGATTTTGTCTTACGAATTTTCAAAACAGTTGATAAGCTTCCAGATTTTGCAACTTCAACATCGTACACAAGAATATCGCCACTATTTTCATCGGTTCCCACGTATCTTAGCACGAGGCTTGGGGGTGTTGATTCGTTTTGGAATGGTTGAACAATTTTCACTTTAGGAGGAATATTTGTTTCTTGGATACCCCCACTCTGCTGAATTTCAAAGCTGTATTCTTGCTGGTTTGTTTCGCCGTACAAATCGGTTGCCACTACAACTATTTTGTATTTGCCCGCTGTGTAACGTGAAACGTCGATATCTCCTTCTTGGAGTGTGGAAAACTCTTTGTCATCTTTGAAAAGTTTGATTGACTTTTCTTTAAAATCGTCACCATCTGGGTCTGTAATAGAAACAGAGATTACCTGACCACTCTTTTTGGATATATTAATCACAGGTTTTTGGTTTACTATGATTATAGGTACTTCTAATATCGCGCTGCGTGCTGGTGCAGAGGCTTCTATCTTCAAAAGATGTGTTTGGGTAAAAAACTCAGCAGAAAGATTAAGCTTATTTTTGTAATCACTAAGTTTTATTGTATTGCTGGATGTTGCGTCAAGCGTTATACCATCCAACATGTACGTGAAAGTGTAGTTTCCAGAGACTTTCATATTTACAGTTATTGGCTTATTTCTAACAACGCTTATTGGGGTACTAAAATCGGAGTAAAATCTTCCATCATAAGTAATACCTGAAAACTCGGGTTTTGGTGTATAGCCACACGATGATAAAAAAAGACTCCCTAAGATTGCTGTTAAGAAGATAGCTATAGACATTCGATACCGAACAACCTTCATCTTACCCCCTCCTAGTTAAGTGTTATCTTAATTTGTTTGATTCCGAAGAATTTTTTGATATAATTACTGAAGAATTTAAAATTTAAAATGGAAAGGAGTTTGCACTATGACACTTGAGGTTTTCTTGGATATAGTGAAACACGGCATTCAGCTTCTTTTAATGCTCATAACTCCTCCTCTGCTCGTTAGTCTTGCAGTTGGTATCTTGATTAGTATTTTCCAAGCTGCTACTCAAATTCATGAGCAGACATTAACCTTTGCACCACGCATCATAGTTGTCTTTTTGACCCTGATGTTTTTGTTTGGTTGGATGATAGAAAATATGTTAGATTTTATAAAGGATATCATCGTAAAATACATGTCTATGATTTGACTAAACAACTGGGACGTTTGCGATTTCCTATTTTCTACACGTTGTATAGCCCTTCAAATATCTTTATTATCTCCATATTTATAGTTTTCATATCTTTAGTGCCATCAATTAAAACAAAACTTTTTTCAGTTTCGCATAACTGCAAATAGCAGCGCCTTACTTTTTCAAAGAACTCCAAACCTTCTTGTTCAATCCTGTCCCTCTGCTCTTTACGTATTCTTGATATAGCTACCTCTGCAGGAATGTCTATATAGAATACCAAGTCCGGGTAAGTATGATCCGTGGCGAAATCGTTAAGCATTTTTACCACATCTACACCCAAGTTTCTTCCACAACCTTGGTAAGCTACACTTGAATGTGCAAACCTATCAGCTATCACCATTTTCCCTTCTTTTAAGGCGGGTTTTATAACTTCCTCAACCAACTGGGCTCTAGAAGCCAAAAAAAGGAGCAATTCACTTCTTGAAATCATTTCTTCGTTAATCAGAAGCTGTCGTATTTTCTCCCCTAATTTTGTACCCCCGGGTTCTCTTACCTTAACAAACTCAATACCTTTGGACTGGAGATATTTCGTAAACATCTCTATTTGTGTGCTTTTACCACAACCATCTATCCCTTCAAAAGAAACAAACACGACATGTTCCTCCTTTTCTATGCCTGATTGGATGGCGATTCAAAGTAAATTATACCATAGCTGAGATACTTTGATACTTTCAAGATAGGGTAATAGAACTATGACAATTTTTCAAGCACATATTCGCAAGCATTAGGCGTATTTTTTGTGGTAAAATATATAAGAACACTAAAGTTGGGGGTGTAAGTGTGCGAATAGGAATTATTGGTGCTGGTGTTGTTGGAGCACTGATTGCTAGAGAGTTGTGCCGATACGATGTTGAAGTTTTGATTTTCGAAAAGAATTGGGATGTAGGGATGGGAGTGACAAAAGCTAATTCTGCGATAGTTCACGCTGGATATGATGATGAACCAGGAACGGTACGTTCAAAGTTTTGTGTTCCAGGAAATGCAATGTACACTGAGCTTTCAAAAGAATTGCAGTTTGATTTGAAGAGAATAGGTTCTTTGGTACTTGCTTTCAAAGATGAGGAAATAAGAATTCTGGAGGAGCTTTACAAACGTGGTGAAATGAACGGGGTACCAGGTCTGGAAATTTGGGATAGAGATAGAATCCTTTCATACGAACCAAACATTAATCCCGAAGTTATGGCTGCTCTTTGGGCACCAACAGCTGGGATAACGGAACCTTGGATGGTCGCAATGGCAGCAGTAGAAAACGCCATTGAGAACGGAGCTAAACTCTTTCTTGACACACAAGTTCTTGAAATAGTGACAGAAAACCAAAGAGTTAAAAAGCTTGTGACTAATAAGGGAGAGTTTGAGATAGATGTTGTCATCAACGCTGCAGGAATGCACGGTGACGAAGTTGCAAAGATGGCTGGTGCTGAATTTGTACCATTGCATCCAAGGAAGGGAGAGTATATTCTCTTAGATAAGCAAGAATTCAGTGGCTTTGTAAAGAGTATACTGTTTCCAACACCTTCAGTACTTGGTAAAGGGACGCTCGTAACTCCGACGGTGGATGGGGGTATCTTAGTTGGACCCACTGCCGTTGACCTACCACCGGAACGAGAATTCAGAGAGGATACTTCTACAACACTTGAAGGATTTGAAGCTCTCATGTCAAAAGCACTAAAGATGACTCCTTTAATCGATTTCAGAGCCTCTATAAAGACCTTTGCAGGTTTAAGACCCGAAAGTCCTCAGAAAGATTTCTTTGTCGGAAGGACCAGTGTAATAGGGTTTTTCAATGTTATAGCTATGCGTTCACCTGGCTTAACTGCCGCACCCGCAATTGCAAAGTTCATTGTTGAGGAAGTTCAAGAATCGATCGGTGAAACGTTCCAGAAAAAGTCAGATTTCAAACCTACAAGAGAAAGAATAAAGCACTACGCAGACTTACCCGCTTCCGTTTGGGATGAAGAGATTAAGAAAGACCCGCTTGCTGGGAGGATGATATGTTTTTGTAATAAAGTGACAGAGCGAGAAATACTTGAAGCCATAAAGCGTGGAGCAAGAACAATAGACGGGATAAAGTTCAGAACACGCGCGATGTTTGGTAGTTGCCAGGGAGGATTCTGCATGCACAGGATAATGAAAATACTGGCAAGAGAGTTTGGAACTGATATTTCAGATATAAGACTTCGTAGCGAAGGTAGTTTCATACTCTTAGGGCAGGTGAGAAAGTAATGAGAGAAAAGAACGTAGACATTCTTGTCATCGGTGCTGGAGCTGCAGGTCTTGGTGCAGCAATTGGAGCTGCACGAGAAGGTGTTAATGAAGTAGTTTTGGTAGAGCGTGATGATAGAAGTGGTGGTGTGTTGAATCAATGTATCCACAATGGTTTTGGACTACATTATTTCAGAGAAGAACTGACAGGACCTGAGTACGCAGAGAGAATCAAGAGGATAGTTCAACAATATCCAAACATAGATGTAAAGGTCGAACAATACGTCCACCAGATAGACTACAAAAGAAAAGAGGTTATAGTTGCTTCGACTGAAGGGATAACGGTTTACAAGCCAAAAGCGCTAATTGTTGCAACTGGAGCAAGGGAAAGGCCTATGGGAGGAATACTTGTCCCTGGCACAAGACCTGCAGGAGTTTTTACAGCCGGGGTTGCTCAGAGGTTTGTGAATTTGGAAAACAGATTGCCGGGAAGAAGAGCAATAATAGTGGGCTCAGGGGATATAGGTTTGATTATGGCAAGAAGACTTACGTTGGAAGGCGTTGAAGTTGTTGCTGTTGTCGAAAGGATGCCTTATCCAGGAGGACTTGAAAGAAACATAAGACAGTGTCTAAAAGATTTTAACATCCCTCTTTATCTGAGCCATACAGTGGTTGGCATCTATGGGAGAGAAAGGCTTGAGGAAGTTGTTATTGCTCAACTTGACGAGAGTTTCAAACCTATTCCAGGAACGGAAAAGAGATTTAAGGTTGACACTTTAATATTATCAGTTGGCTTAATTCCACAAAGTACGCTCTTTAAAGATTTTCTCAAAATTGACCCGTGGACAAAAGGAATAGTAACGTCAAGTTCTGGGAGGTCCTCTCTTAACTGGATTTTCGCAGCAGGAAATTGTACAGTAATTTATGACCTTGTGGACTGGGTTACAGAAGAAGGTACAGTTGCTGGAAAGTTTGCTGCAATGTACGTCAAGAACAGCTGGGAACCAGCAAAATTTTTTGTTGAAAAAGGACAAAACGTAGGTATCCTCTTCCCGTCATGGTATGAGGAAGGAACAAACTTAAATATCTACTTACGTGTGAAAAAACCTATGGAAGAAGGCACCATTAGGGTAAAACAAAGAAACAACTTACTATACAGCAAAAAACATTTGAATCTCTCACCGAGTGAGATGATAAGCATAAAAATTCCAGAGTCAAAAATCGGCAGTGGTGACATTCTAGTGGAGGTGTTAGAATGAAAGTAGAAGAGATGGTTTGTATCATGTGTCCACTGGGATGTAGGTTGGTCGTCAAGCAAGAAGATAACGGTGAAATCAATGTTTCTGGAAATAGATGCCCACGAGGAATTGAATACGGCAAGCAAGAGATGGTAGAACCTTTAAGAATACTGACTTCAAGTGTTTTGGTTTTAAATGGTGATATGCCTTTGGTATCGGTAAAAACAAATAAACCTATTCCGAGGAGAGTTATTATGCAAGTGATGGATATCTTGAAAAATACTAAGGTGGAGGCACCTGTGAGAGTTGGAGATATAATTATTAAAGATGTTCTTAATACGGGAGCTGATATAGTTGCCACAAGAAATGTCGAAAGAAGAGAAAAATCAAGTGCAACCTGAAATGTTCGATGTTTTTCCTGAACCTTCAGTTAACGCAGAAGAATTATCTAGCGATGCGCTGGCTTATCTTGGTGATGCTGTTTACAATCTTTACATTAAGTTATACGTTTTAAAGGATATTAAAGCTAGGGACCTGCATCGGCTTTCCAATATTTACGTTTCGCGCGAAGGTCAAAGCAAAGCGTTGGAGAAGATTTTACCGATTCTTACAGAAAAAGAAAAAGACATAGTTCGGCGTGGTATGAACAGCAAGAGTGCCAGAAAGCACGGTAATGACCGCCTTTATATCAAAAGTACCGGTTTTGAAGCATTGGTGGGATATCTTTATCTCACCGATAGGAATCGTTTGAGATTTCTTTTAAAGGAGGGGATAAAATGGGAAGAAGTGTGATTATTGATGGTTCCATAGTTTACACGGACTCAAGTGAGATATTAAGTAACCCGGGCTTTGAGGCTCTTCTTCGAGAGTATATCGACATTTTAAAAGAAAAGAATTCGCCGCTTTTGAGAACATTGGAAGCTTTTCGCATAGGTGATGATTACGATGTTAAGCATTTTATTGAATACCTTCATTTGTTGACCTTGAGAAATATCCGCGAAATTACAACTATTATAAATTACGTTAATCCGGACGATTTGGCAAAATTTGTTGAATCTTTCTACTCATTTTGGAGGAATAAGCACAGATTTATGATTAAGAAAGAGAGGTACACTATAGATAATGCAAGAAAAACAAGCATTGTTTTTACCGCCGTTATGATTGCCGAAGAATTCAAGAATTTGGTGAGGAATTTGTATCGAACAATTATGAAGAACATCACAACAAATGATACAAACATCATCAGGCAATTGCCGAGCGGTGCTCAGGTCACATTTTTGGTGGATGATATAGAAATTCCCGATGAGAGATTTCAAGCATTTACAAATATCCCAACAGTTTGGGGTGCTATATTCGACCCACCTGTTATTTTCTACACCAAATCTAATAAAAGAAAGGGGGTTCTACCAGTTGTTGAAAAAGAGATTTTGAGTCAAATCAAGTTAAATAACAAAGAACGCGAATGGTTTCTTGTGCCAGTCTTGGTAGCCGAGCTTTTAGTTTATGTTTTTGTGCACAGAGAGTACCTCTCGCATGCTGCAGGTTTAGGTAACTTATTTCAATTTGCGGATATCGTTGATATAAAAAGCAAGAAAGCTTCTGGGGTTTTGATATTCGGTTTACCTGTTGAGAAAATTCCAGATTATAAAGCCGAATGGAAAAACGGTGTTGTGTTCAAGGATGGGGAGCTTTACGTAGGTGTAATTCCAGCCTTGGGTGAAAACGACTATTTCGGATACATGAAAAAGACAATGCTTACACTTCACAATCTGATAAGGATAGACCAAGGACGGCTTCCGGTCCACGGGTCTATGGCACGTATAGTGTTGAAAAATGGCAAAAGTGCGGTTGCAATGTTTGTTGGTGACAGCGGAGCAGGAAAAAGTGAAACTTTGGATGCATTGAATAGGTTGGAAGAAGTCGCGTATGTGGATGTTATCATTGACGACATGGGCTCACTTGATATACTAAATGGTAGAGTTGTTGCATACGGAACAGAAACAGGCGCGTTTGTGAGACTCGATGATTTACCACCGGGATACGCTTACTACACAATGGATAGAAGTATTTTTATGAACCCGGACAAGATAAATGCAAGAGTGATTGTTCCATTCAACAATTATAGAGAAATAGTTACGCCCACCCCTATCGACTTTTTCTTGTATGCCAATAACTACACAGAGGTTCACAGTGATGAAGAAAGGATAATCTTTTTTGATAACGTTGAAGAAGCTTTGGAAGTCTTTTCTGCAGGTAAAAGGATGTCAAAGGGTACAACATCCGAGGAAGGAATGACGGAGAGCTATTTCGCCAATCCATTTGGTGCTGTACAGAGAAAAGAAGAACACCACAAAATCGCAGAAAAGTTCTTGAGAAAGATGTTTGAAACGGGAGTAAAAGTTGGTGAAATCAGAACGATGTTAGGGGTAGAAGGATACGAAAAAGAAGGTACTTACCTTGCGGCGAAGACATTGTACAAACTAATAGAGAGAATGTAGAGAACATGGAGAACATGCAAAAATCCTAATCATTTGTTTAAAAAACAAAGCGGTGGGCGTTTCCCACCGCTTTTGTTTGCAGTATCTCAGATTGTCATTCAGCACAACAATAATTAGAGCAATGTGGCAATAAGTATCGCCTTAATTGTGTGTTTTCTGTTCTCAGCTTCATCCCATACTCTTGATTGTTTTCCTTCGATTACTTCGAATGTAACTTCTTCACCTTTAACCGCTGGTAGACAGTGCATAAAGATTGTTTCCGGCTTACCTGTTTTTTTCATTAGCTCTTCGTTAACTTGGTATGGTTGGAGCAATTTTCTTCTTTCTGCGGCTTTGTCTTCTTCACCCATGGATGCCCAAACGTCCGTGTAAATAACATCTGCACCTTTGACTGCCTCGTCAGGATTATCTGTGAATTCTATAGTTGCACCACTTTCTTTAGCGAACTTCATACATTCGTCAACAAGCCATTTTTCGGGTCTGAGAGATTCTGGTGAGCAAATAACGTAGTGCATGCCCATCTTTGCTGCTCCAACCATGAGGGAGTTTGCCATATTGTTTCTTCCGTCACCCATGAAAACAAGCTTAATTCCTTTTAGTCTTCCGAACTCTTCTTCTATAGTTTGAAGGTCTGCCAAAACCTGAGTGGGATGGAATAGGTCAGTTAAACCATTGTAAACGGGAACTCCTGAATACTTTGCAAGAATTTCAACCGTTTCTTGTTTGAAACCTCTGAATTCAATGGCATCAACCATTCTACCAAGGACTCTCGCAGTATCTTCGATGGATTCCTTAGCTCCTAGTTGTATGTCTTGGATGGAAAGGAAGATGGGGTGCCCACCTTCTTCTGCAAAAGCAGTTTCAAATGCTAGCCTTGTTCTTGTTGACCTTTTTTCAAAAATCAACGCAAGAGTTTTCCCCACAAATCTCTGATGCCTAATTCCTGCTCTGCTTTCTGCTTTAACTTGTTTTGCAATGTCGAGCAGGTAACGAATTTCCTCTGGTGTGTTGTCCATCAGTGAAAGAATGGAGCGTCCTTTCATATTTACTGCCATACGTGATACCTCCCTTGGAGTTTTTGAAGTGTTAAGGTCTGATAGCTGTGAATTATACTACACGAATAATCTCTACTTTTCAAGCCTTCCTTTCAAGTGCATACTCTTGCAAAACAACGGATGAAAAACCATACGAAAAAATGCTCAGAAAATCAGTAGTTAAAAGGTATAACCGATAAGAAATTCAACACCTTCAACTTTTGAATTATCCGACAAATAGAACGAAAAAATACCAGTATTAAAAACAAAGTTTCCAGCGTAATATTTTGCACCAACACGAACTATGCTTGTTATCTTTTCAAAACCAAAACCTGTCAAAGGAAAGAGCATTCCGCCAGCTCCGTAAAGAGAGACCTTCCCAAAGTTGAGTTGAATATCATATTTGGCGATACCGCCAAACATACCAAGGAGGCTGTCAGAAAGGTTTGATAAAACCATTGCGGTAAAACCGGTGGTAGTGTTCGGAGCGTTTACTAGCTGCGAAAAGGAATTCAGCTCAACCGCAAATAAAAAGTTTTGATTGAAGGAATAAAACGTTCCTATGTTCAATTCAAAAGAAAAACCCAGGGAAAACATGAAAAACATAAATACAACAAGAAACGCTTTTTTCATACTAACCCTCCTTCTCAAGCTTTTTGAATGTTTTAAGAAAGCAGTTATTTATTAAATATACTTACAAGTTCATTTAGTTTCTCTTCGTCTAAGTAGGTCCTGTAGTAAACGTTTCCATCGACTGTAATCTTAATTGGCATTGTCGTAAGCAATGGAATTTGGACATTTTCAATACTAAATCTTCCCAGTGAATAGTAAAATTTTGCAAGTGCTGCTTCTGTAATTGCAGATTCCGGACGTAATGCCGTTATTTGACTTTGCAAAGATAAATAGTCTAAAAACTTTAGCCCACGTTTGCTGTAGGTTTCAACTAATTGATTCATGTCTCTTACTTTCAGCTTCTTAAAAAACTCTTCTTTTTGATAAACAACGTAGGAGTAGTCTGGTTTCAGAGCAAGCAAATCGATAAAATACGTCAGAAAATCCCTTGGACTTGCTTTTGTTGCATCTAACTTCTTTGAATTGATAAAAATCGTTGGTGGGATGTCAATTACGTAAATCGTTCTTTTTTCACCATTCACTATAAAGAGCTTGTTTGTGATTTGTCTACCCACCACTGTCTCTATGTTGGACGTGCTTACCGGGTAAACAAAGTAATATACAGAAGTCTTGTTTAAATCAAAATCCGGGGAATTTCTTACAGCCATGATTTTGATACCAAAATAAAGACCAGCAACTAGAAGAATAACACCTAAAACCAGCAACGCAATTTTTGCAGAGGCTCCTTCTGTTTGCCTTTTTTGTTTACCAACATATCTTTTGTTTGTTCTCATAGTTTGAACTTTCACTCCTTCCCTTCAACTAATTCATTCCATGTTTCTATTGTAAGTGGTAGTAGATAAAGGTTATGAGTCACTGCATAAGTGATTTTGTTTTTAATTATTTCGAAATAGGCGATGTTCAAATCGTAAAAAGCTATTTCTCTAAGTTGGTTAACTTTCTCATAATACCTTGTGAATTCCAGGGAATCAGCTAACACAAGGGCTTTTGCATATGGTCCGAAATTTGGATGACCTGACGTATGATAAGCAACTCCTAAGAGCATATCTGTGTCAGCGATTTTGTATTTTCTTTTTAGAAACTCAGCAGCAACTAGTCCATGTAAAAGGATAGGACGTTTTTCATAAACACCTTCCGTGATAATACCATAGCTACTGGCAATCTTTTTTAGCTTTTCAGCAGGTAAATCTCTAAAAAGGTCATGAGCAAGTGCCATAATTTCTAATTTATCACTTTCCAAGTTATACCTTCTTGCTAATTTGAGACAAAACTCAACAACTCCGTTCACGTGTTCTATTCTTTCAGGCTTTACCAATTTGTCAACTAATGCTCTTAGTTCTTTTACGATGAATCGAGTGTCCATGCGTTACCTCCTTATGTCACATCTTTTGACATTTGAATTTAAAAATGATGGTAGTCATAGGTAAACTCTTCTATTGTGTATCTGCCTTCAACATAGTTTTCTATAGTATCAAATTTCGCCTCGGCATCTGCTTCGCTGAGCGTTACAAAAGCGATGCCAATTAGTAGGTAATCTTTTGAATCTTGTCTTCCCGATTCTATGGCAGAGATTTCAAACTGTTTTTTTAAATCGTTTACTAAACTTCTTACAATGCTTCGTTTTTCTTTTAGAGAATTGACCCCAAAAAGCCTGATAAGTATATTCCCGTACGCAACAACCATGGGTTCTATCACGTCCACTAGAGTATCACTCTAATTCTTCGATGGTTATATTTTCATTTGTGTATATACATATCTCACTAGCGATTTTCATAGCCTCTTGTGCAACTTTTCTAGCATCAAGCTGAGTATTTCTAAGTAGAGCCCTTGCCGCGGCTAATGCGTAAGGACCTCCTGAACCAATAGCAGCTACATCCTCATCCGGCTGGATTACTTCACCAGTTCCTGAAAGAATCAGTAAGTGTTCTTTGTCAGCTACGATAAGCATTGCTTCTAGCCTTCTTAGTGCTCGGTCTAATCGCCAGTCCTTTGCAAGTTCGATTGCAGCTTTTAACAAGTTTCCGTTCCATTCACGGTATTTTGTTTCAAACCTTTCGAGCAATGTCATTGCATCTGCCACCGCACCAGCAAATCCGGCAAGAACTTTTCCGTCTCCAATTTTCCTGACTTTCTTGGCTGTGCCTTTCATCACAGTTGCTCCGTAAGTCACTTGACCATCAGCAGCCATTACTACTTTCCCATCTTTTCTAACTGCTATAACAGTGGTCGAATGCCAAAGATTTTCTCGTGTTCCAAAAGATTCAGCCATACTTTTTTCCCTCCTACCGAGACTTGACGCTAACCGATTTTCAAAACTTTGAAACTGCTTTTTTAATCCTATTCATTATCGAGAAAAATATGCCTTCTTCCGGCAATTTCTCAATTACAGCCTCAGGATAAGGACTCTTATCCACAAGTCTTAAACTTTTGTAGAGATTTTGTGCGATAGTGTACGGCCTTGCATATTCTCCAATTATATGTATATTTTTGGCATCTTTTAGATACTTCTCACAAGTTTCCAAAGTACACAAAATTAAGACATCTTTATTAGCATATTCCTGGATTTTCTCAGGTTCAACCATTTTTAATGTTTTCTCTGGAGCGTAATGCCGGTATTTCATACCAGGTGCAAGTGGCTTTTCATCAGCTTTCGGAACATAGAATTCAACCCCTCCAAATTCTTTGAATATCTCGTTCAACTCTTCGATAGTGATAGGACCAGGGCGAAGGACAAGTGGTTTTTCTTTTGTTAAGTCGATGATAGTTGATTCTATACCAAAAGCGCTCTCTCCCGCATCGATAATACATTCCACAAGGCCAAATAGATCCTCTATTACACTCTTTGCATCTGTCGGACTAGGTTTGCCTGATAAATTTGCACTGGGTGCTGCTATTGGTCCCGCACATTGAGCCAATCGTTGCGCAATGGGATGAGCAGGAATACGTACACCTACAGTGTCCAATCCAGCGGTTACTTCAGGTGGAATAATTGACTTTTTTTTAAGAACAAAAGTAACAGGTCCCGGGGTTAGTCTTTTGATTACATTAACATACTTTTCCTCAACATAAGCTACTTCGTTTACTTGCTCGAATGAAGCAAGGTGAACTATCAAAGGATTATCCTGGGGCCTGCCTTTTACTTCGAATATCTTCTTAACAGCCTCAGGATTTAATGCACAGGCGCCAAGCCCATAGACTGTTTCGGTAGGGAATGCCACCAAACCACCATTTTTAAGAACATCACAAGCATATTGAATATCATCGTTATACAAATCCGAAATTTTAATTATCTTTGTCTTTGTTGGGTTTCCATTCATTTATTCTTACCAACTCCCATTTAACAATGCTTTGAAAGTTTGTTCGTACATCTTAACAATCCTTCGGTCTTTTGTATACCAAATCATCTCAACATTTTTGTGAAAGCCACTTTCTGTGTAATTTGTGGACCCTGTGAACAGTTCGTCATCAACTATAACAAACTTGTGATGCAACAGAGTTCTGCTGATGATTTTGCTATTACCTCGGAGGTATTTAGATATGCGACTTCTTAAAAACCATTTGTCAGTAACAATTTTCACATCTATCCCTTGGCTTTGTTTCCATTTAATCGAAGCCAGTATATTTTCATCGGTAAATGCGTACATGCAAATGTATATTCTCTTGCGAGCTTTCTGTATAGCTTTGAGTACCTTTTCTTCGGGATTATCTACAGGCGAAATCAAGAAGCCCTTGACTGTTCCAATTTTACCATATTCCCATAGGTTTAGGAAGAACTCTTTAAATCTCTCGCTATAACTTTTGGGAAACAAAATAAGGTCATTTAGCCCTGTTTCCAGACCGCTTACACTGAAATTAGCAGAGCCAAATATTACACCATGGTCGTTTACCATAAACTTTACATGGTGCAACCCCTTTGAAGCATCGATTTTCGAAGGAATTCCAATAACTGGTTTTTCGGTAACAATCCTAACATCAACACCTTTTTCATACAGTTTCTTGAGAGCAGAAAGAACTATCGGGTGGCTTACATCAAGTGCGGATACGTAAAGGAAAGTATCAGAAGAGTTCATGAATTCTAAGACCAAATTCGTTAACGCTCCAGTTTCGGTAAAATACACGGAGATGTTTGAACTTGTACTTTGCTTTTGGATTAAGAATATGAGAGTAAGTACAGAAAGTGCAGAAAATACGATTGCTTTTCCTACGTTTTTCTTCATTTCTCCATTCGTCCTTTATGTATGATATATTCTCATTCTTCGGCAACCTTTAGCTTTTTTGAGAATATTATCAGGTTAAGTCCCAAGAGCAGTATGTATATTATCGGAACGAGTACATGTCCTTCCTCGAAGGCGTTTAAGTGGTTTGCTAAGCGTATGGCATCAACGGTGTATGTTAGTGGTAAGAAACGGGCAAAGTTTTTAACTACCGGATTTGCGAACTTCAGTGGGAAGTAAAAACCGCCAGCAAACATCTGAACTTGGAAGTATATCTGTCCGAAAACAAATACCCTGGATGGTTGGTTTTTAGAAAAAATCAAAACATTCAGACTTAACAAGGTTAGTAAAACACAAGCCAGTGGAACGTGTGAAATCATTGAAGGTAAATACTTACCAACATCGACACCTTTTAAATTTGCAAATAGACTCAGAACAAATATACCTAAAATCAGTTCAATCATATTAACAAGGGCTGTGAAAATAAGGATATTGATGATATTAATTGGCGTAGTGTAAAATCTGCGCAACATACCTCTTCTGTAAAGGTATTCGACTTCGCTCATAAAACCAAAAATGAATACAGATAATATTGCCATTCCAACGACGCCGGGATAGATAAATTCGTTGTATTCAAACTCACCTTCAGACAGTTTGTACGTTTCAACAGGGACTATTTCTTTTGTTCCAAGAGAATTAAAAACGCTTGATAAGATGTCCCCAGCAAGTTTTGATTCCTGTCTTACAGGAACGTAGTAGATATTAACCTCTACTTTTCGTTGTAACTTTGTCTTTTGAAGAATAGTTGCTATTGAAAACTCTGAATCAAAGTTTCTTGGGAGCACTACATATGCATGGATTTTTCCAGAACGCAGTTCGTTATCTAACTCTTTAAACTTGGATAATTTTTCGGCTTCGTCTGTGAATGTTACGAATTCAGTCTGGAATTGTTTGATGTCACTGAATACTTTTTCTAACATTTTGCTTTCTCCAAGGATTTTAACTTTCAGCTCCACATTTTCTTCAACATTTCCGAAGATGGTTGTAAGAATCAAAAACAATATCGTTGGGAATATTACCAACCAAAAAACGGATTCTTTCGACCTTAAGAAAAATTGCTTAAACAAAGAAATAAATAGTTCAATCAAACTACTTGTTTTTGTAGGTTTCATATGTTTCTCCTACCTTTAGTCAATTTTACGTCCTGTGAGTTTAAGAAATACATCCTCCAGTGTAGGATGTCTAAGTACAAAGTTTCTGACGTTGACTGCCAGAAGTTTTTCGATAACAGGTATTGGGTCTGCTACGGAGATGTATGCATATTCTCCTGTAATCATCATCCCTTCGAAATTAATCTTGTCTGCATACTGTTTTGGGAATTCGATAACAGAGTTCAATCCTGAGGATGAAATGAGTTCCTGGGGTGTTCCCTGAGCAATAATCTTTCCGTGGTCCATGATATATACTCTATCGGATAGTTGGTGCGCTTCCTCCATATAATGGGTTGTAAGAATTATCGATTTTCCTTCCTTTTTGTATTTTAGAATCACATCCCAAAGGTGTCTTCTTGCCTGTGGGTCCAAGCCCACCGTTGGTTCGTCTAAAAAGATGATATCGGGATTATTCAAAAATGCCAGTGCAACTGCTAATCTTTGCTTTTGCCCACCAGAGAGATGTTTGATTCTTGCATTTAGTTTTTCACGTAACTGAAATGTGTCAATTATCTCTTCGAAATCCACTTTTGTGCTGTAAAGAGACGCGTACAATCTAATGGTCTCAAGTACGGTGAGTTCTTCGAAAAAGAAATTTTCCTGTAGACAGACACCTATTCTCTCTTTTACTTCATCCGTTATTTTTTCGTATTTTCCAAAGTAAACTATTCGACCACTATCGGGTTTCCTCAGGCCTTCGAGCATTTCAACTGTCGTTGTCTTACCCGCTCCATTTGGTCCAAGTATAGAAATGATTTCTCCTTTCTTTAGTTCTATCGAAACTCCATCTACGGCTTTTACCGAGGGATAATATTTTTTAAGGTCTTTAGCTACGAGCACAAAATCATTTTCTGCCACACATACCACCTACCAAAATTTGGCTATTTATTCTCAGAACGCAAAAATTTCCTCGTTGCAAAGCTTGCAATTGTTATTCCCGAAAAAATGAAGGCAGCGTTTATCATGTAGAAGCTGAAATCATCGAGCACAGGTATATTGTAGACTTTTTGGAATAACAAATGTACGTACCTTGGTGTTGTGAGATAAGAAACAAAGCGAAGAGCCTTTGGTAAGAAGTCTATGGGAAAGTAAACTCCGGAGAAAAAAATGAAGATAGTGTAGATTATTTGTGCAGCGCTTTGGGCTGCGTTTTTGAATAGCAGTCCTATGATTGTACCAAGCGCGAGGTTCACTAAGACAGAACTTATCACAACTAATAAATACTCAGGTAACTGTGAGAGACTCACTATAAGATTTGCACCAAATATAAATTTTGAAAGTAAAAGTACAGCAAAAGACGAAACAATTCCAGTTATCGTATTAGCACTGGCACTGCTCAAGAGCAGTTTTAAAGAAGAGATTGGAGTTACGGAAAGTCTTTTGAAAAGTCCGTATCTTACGTATTCAGAGTAAATACTAACTCCTGCATTCATTCCAACAGAAAGTAAAGAAATAGCGATAACTCCTATCATTATGTACTCAAGAGATGTCAGTTCTTTACCAACCTTTACATTGTTCAAAACAACTTCCACAGGGATGGTTGAGCCCTTACTTGTATACCTTAGTTTAAAAACTTGGAGTTCATAATCAATTTGTAGAAGATTCGACTTTACGAAAACCAGGATTTTTCCATCCTTGCCAATAATAACTGCATCGTATGGGCTGCTTTTTATCTCTTCATCGGTTGGAATATTTGAAAGCTTAGTCCAGTTCTCGAAATCAATAATTACATCCCTGTCTGAATAAAAAGCAACAGACGGCGCCGTCTGTTGCTTTCCAAACACTGCTCCAAACAGGATTAAAAAGACAATAGGAAGAAGAATGTTCATGAAAAACAAGAACCTGTTTCTAAGGTTGATAAGAAGAAAAGAGTAAAATAGCATGCTTTACGCTCCTGTTTGTTTTGAGGTTGTTGTCACTTTACCTCCCTATTATTAAGTAAGCGATGATACCAGTTGTGGCTAAACCGAGAATAGTTAACCAACTTTTTAGAGATTCATTCTCTGACTTTAGCTCTCTTAGTTGTTTCTGTAAATCGTTCACTGAGTTCGAAATCTGTGATAACTGCTCATGGTCTGCTTTACTTTCTGAAAGTTTCTTAATTTGTTCATTGGTGAAGGTTATGTTTTCTTGATTTTGTTGAACATATATCTTTAAGGTTTCGACTTCTTCTTTCAATTTAACTAAGTTTTCTGAATTTCTTTCAACTGTTTGTTTAACTTCCGAAAGTTCATCGTGTATTGTTTTTTGAGCTAAATCTATTTCCTCAATTTTTTCGGTTAACTTGGCTTCAACTTCGTTGATTCTTCCCATCATGTCGTTTTTGAGTTTATCGAGGCTTTCTGAAATTTTTGTTGTCATATCGTTTAATTTCACATCCACAGTATCATTGGTAGCTATATTCCCAATTAAACCTTCAAATCTGGAAATTCTTTCCTCGATGTTTGCAAGCTTATTCTGTATGTTGGCAACAATTTCACGTTCTTCGTCTAAGTGTTTTGTCAAATTTAAAAGTTCGTCTTTTGAAGTGTTTTGAGCAGTATTCAATTCATCTATTGATTTTGCAAATTCCTTTGTTTTACTGTCAAGTTCGTTTAAATTTTCTTCCAAAAGGTCCAATTTGGGTTCGAAACGCGACAACTTTTCAACGAGTGTAGAGACTATGGCAACCATCTTTTCAAAATCTTCCTTTGAAAGAGCCTGTTGATGAATTTCCAGTTTTTGAATCCTTCCTTCCAGTTCTGAAATTATCATTCTCATACTTGCGATTGCTTGGTTGTTTTCATTTGCTTTCTGTGTAAGTGCATCAAGTTTTTCCTCAAGCGCTGATACTTTATCGTCACGTACCTCAATAGTCTTAGCAAGCGTTGTGGTTTGCGTTTTGAGATCATCAATTGATTTGGTTATCAAATCAACTCTAGTTTTTAAATCACTGAGCTCAGCATTTATGGTGGTATAGTTTGCTTGAGGCAGACTCGTAGTTTGATACGTTGTAATATCTGTGTCTTTGCTCATGTTTTCCGTTGAAGCTTCTAAATTTTGCAACCTATTTTGGATTTCTTTTACTTTGTCTTGAACGTCCAAAACCATAGATAATACCTTTTGAACATTTTGATTAACGGAGTTAAGTTGAGCGATTGTTGCTCTTTTTTGGACTTCGTCTTCCACCTTTTTGACTTTATCCTTCAAAGAGTTTACTTCCGATAAAAGTGTTTGATAACTTGATTCCTGAGCAAGCCTTGAAGATATATTTGCTAACTTCAAAGATAGGTCGTCGGTTATTTTTGAAAGTTCGACATATTTGTCAGAGATAGTTTCCAATTTTGCTTCGAGTTCATCGATTCTTTTGTTTTTCCTTTGAATGTCTTCAACTAAGGCTTGCACGCTGGTGTTATCAACAGGAACCAATTGGAGCTCCGTAATCAACTCTTTGATTGACTCTAACTCCAATCTAAGTAGCTCAATTTCGTCTTTTTTAGCATAATTTTCATTTGTTTGGTATTTGTCCTCCAATAGTTTTACCTTTTCTACTATAGAATTTATGGTATCCTCGATACTTGATAATCGTTTTAAACTTTCTTCGAAGGCTTTAATTTCAGCATTTTCAAGGATCTTAGCTTTAAGTTCTTCGATAATCGTTTCACTATATTTTAGTTCGGTAGAAAGCTGCATGCTGGTTTCTTCTTGTTTTACTGAAGTCTTGTCTGAAAGTTTTTGGATTTCCTTTGAGAATTCATCGAGTCTTTTCTTTATCTCTTGGTTTTCGCCAAGCAAATCTTCAAGAGCTTTAGAAACACTGTCCACACGCTGTTTAATAAGTTTAACTTGGTTTTGAATATCCTGGTCACTCTTTGAGAGATTAGCTATACTTTCCTGTATTATGTTGATTTCCGAAAGTATTTTCGATATATCTTCTTCGTTTGGTGGTTGAGGTTGTTGAGGAATCGTTTTTTCTTTAAGTGTTTTAAGCTCTGATATCGAATTCTGGATTTCAATAACTTTTTTACTTAGCTTCTCAACGTCGGTTTTTAAAAGTTCCAGCAACGACACTCTCTCTTTCAACTCTTTAATTTCTGTTTCAACTGTGAGGGTATCTTCAGAGGTAGGCTCCCGGACTTGAAGACTACTTTCAAGTTCTTTCAGTTTGGAATTCAAGGTTGCCTCAAGTTCCTTCAATGTGTTATTTATCTTCGATATCGAATCTGAGAGGGCTTTAGAAGATTTATCGAGGGTTTCCAAACGAGAATTTAGATTTGAGTATTTGCTGTTTAGTTCTTCTAAAGATGTCTTCAAGGACTCTTGAGTTGCACTTAATTTGTCTACTTTTTGATCTACGGCATTAAGAGAACTGTTTGTTTTGTTAAGAGCTGAAACGTAACTTTTGAGATCTTCAGACACTTTTTTCAGGTCCTGTGAAAGTTTGTTTAAGGACGTTCTAAGTTCTTCTATATCGCTTTTGAAATTTGATTTCAGGTCGTTTTGCTCTTTCTTGAGTGTCTCAACAGACTGCTTAACATCTGAAATTTGACTTTGTTGAGGCATGTCAGACAGTCGTGCTTGAATGTTTGTAACTTTGTTATCGATCTCCCTTAGACTTGAATCAAATAAAGAATACAACCTATACAGTAACATGGCAACCTGGAACCTTGTTAGAGTTTCATTTCCTCTAAACGTTCCATCTGGAAAGCCTGACACGATTCCAAGATCTGTAAGTTTTTCAACAGCTTCGTAAGCCCAGTGTGATTGTGGTACATCTTTGTATTCTCCATACAAAAGCACAGAAACAAAAAGGACGAAGGTAAAAACTACCCCTCCCCAAATACTCTTGGTCATATGTATACCCCCTTGGTAGAGATTATGGTACTAATTCTATTTTATTATAACAAAAATATTCTCAATCTTGACAACAAAAACCCTTGAGATGTTTAGTTGTATTTAATGGTTTTGGAATAATGGTACACATTTTGTAAAATGACAACTCAGTTGTTTGGAAAATGCTTTTGTAAAAATTCCAAAGTTTGAACATCCAGTGTAGAAAAATCTCCCGCCTTTATTCTGTCTGCGTTTTTGGAACCAATACCAGGTATTGATGTTAATTCTTCAAAAGTCAATTCAGATAGAGAAACTCTTCTAACCCCCGTTAATGACCTGTGACCATGTCCTACCACAACAATATCTGAAGGTGTATCGAAATCAGCGGGGACACCTATCAAAATAGGGTATGTACCGAGCGGTCTTCCAAACGTGACTTTGCCTTCCTTAAATTCCGGAATGACATTTTCTACAACACACCCAGTAGGAAATACCCTTTTGAGCATGGGTGTGTCCACGTTATTTCTAATAAGATATTTGTAGTGTTCGAAAAGTTGTTTGTTTACCTTTAGTGTTTTCCTTTTAGAGAGGTAATATATAGGAGTACCTGGGAAAATTATTAACTGGCGAAGGTTTATTCTTCTTAGTAACAATCCATCTTCAAGATATTCCAGCAGTTTTTTGTAGTTTATTTCATAAGTTTTCTTTGTCTCACCAAACAGGCCAAATATCAGATTTATTCCTGGAAGTAATTTTGGAATACCATTCTTATCTCTAATTCCTCCGATTTCATTGACAATTTTCACAGCAATATCGATGTCTTCAACTTCACCATCAATGTTGTTCTTTTTTCTAACAATGGGATCAAAACTCTCCACACCAAATGATAAGATGTCTCCTGCAGTGTTGTACTTAACAATGGTTTCAACGATCCTTGCCGAATGAGGAAGATTACGAGAGATGTAGGCAGGATTTGCGTTGTCTGTATGTAAAACCCTAATCTCAGGACACGCTTTTCTAATACCGGAGTAGAGTTCTTCAACAGCTAAGGGGTTTATTAAACCTGCATTCCAATCACTACCAAAAGCAATTATGTTTGCACTCCTTCCAAGTCTAAATGCACGAACACCATGTTTGTACAATTCAGTTATTTCATCAACAATATCTTGAACAGGTCGAGAGAAAAATCTTTTGTGCAATAAGGGTTCCGTACAAAACGTACAGTACGTTCTGCGTTCACAACCTAGTGATACTTCTACTTCGGCAATGATATTAGGAAACCTCGGATGCTGGACTACAATTGCGGCTCCTGTCTGAGAGGCTATTCTTATCGCCTTTGTATAGTTTTCTGAAAGTGTTTCAGAAATCCACTTTCCGATGTCATCAACAAATTCTTCGGCTTTGATATTTGATGTTTCTCTTGCAACTTTTCCGCCAGATGATGCAAACGCCCTTGCAATAGCTCCCATCAATATTCTGTAAGAGGAATTTGAATTGGTAAATACCCTATTGACTTCTTCAGGTGTTATGGGTGTTCCTCCTATATACTTCCCTGGTACAGTAGTGCCACCAATTATAACGACGTAGTCGTAACGAGAAAATGCGTGCCAAAGGTCCCTGGCACGCACATTGTCTATCGTATAATAGTCTACTTCGTATCCCTTTAGCCAAAATGCTCCTGCAACGTATCTAATGTAGGTACTTATGTAAGGTGGAACACCTAAAACTGCTGGTTCGTCAACGTAACCATCAATAATTGCGCAACGCATTCTTAATCTCCTTTGCAACTTTTTCAGATGCTCTAATCAGCTTTACATAATAGCTACCAACTTTAAATTCTCCAGCCAATTTATTGATTTCTAACTCGAGAACTTTTCCTTCTTTGTCATAACCAGAGATTCTTATAAAGTCCTTCCCTTCTGATGTAGTTGCCCAAAGGAAAAACTTTGAAAGGGAATACAGCTCTTCGGGGAGTGGGGTGTCATCCACGAGTTTGTATTTACCAATCAAGCTCTTTATATCGAACTGCTTTGGAAACTTATTTATGTACATAGTCGTTGTTACATCTGCAACCTTTCGAACAACGCGCATTATTTCACCGGACACCACGAAAATTTCCAAGGAAAAAAACTCTTCGACAAATCTGTACACGCCATCTTTTGATATGTCCAATTTCTTGGATTTTATGTACTCGTAGGCAATATCTGAAAGATCCTTAATTTGGAAAGTACGCACCAGGACTTTTGAATCACCTACGTAATACTTATCCTTCAGTTTTACCCAAACAAAAGATTCAGGGCTTGAAACAATAACGACTTTATAATCTCCGCTTTCGTAAACTTCCTCAGAGCGCATAAATGTCCCAGCTTTGCTAGTTTCATACACCATACGAACGTAGTATCCATCAGAGTAAGCAACCGTGGAAAAAGAAATTAGAAAACTAAAGGTAAAAGCGAAAAGCAAACAACTCCTCTTTAGTTTATTTTCATTCACTCTGGCCTCACCTTACTTTCGGAAAAGATTCGAATATTACCAGTCACCATCGCTCGCTATAGCTGTATACCTCAGAGTTTTGAAAAGCAGATCGTTCATGTTGTTCTCATACATATTCTGAATGTTTGTTAATGTTTTAGAATTCGAAGAGATGAGTTTTTGGTTTTCAATTGTTTGCTGGAATGAAGAAAAATTTTGTTTGATTCTAAAAGGTTGTACACTTTCAAATTTTGTGAACAATATTATAAATGCAATAGTAATCACGATGCTCATTTTAAAAAACACTCTTTTCAGCTTGCTTCTCTTTATCTTTCGAATAATCTTTTCTTCCATCAATGGACCAGGTTTGTAGGAATATTCCTTAGCGATAAATTTTGCAACAAGACTGAACTCGCCTATGTGTGTAAAGTTTTCATGGTTCTCCCTGTTCATCGCCTAATGCCTCCCTTAAAAGCTCTCTCAACTGTTTTTTCACATAATGTAACCTACTCTTTATTGTTCCCTCTGGTTTATCAAGTATTTTCCCGATTTCTGCGTAAGTTAAGCCCTCAACTTCCTTCATATACAAAATAGCCCTATCTTCAGGATTCAATTTAGCCAAAGCTTCATTCAATTTTTGCATAATTTCCTCGTTTGACAAGGTTTTTTTAATATCATCTTCAGAACTGACCTGACTGTGGTATTCACTGAACTCTTCGTCATCCGTTGATTGTTCAAAATCAGTCAGTATACTTCTGCGCTTTAACTTCTTATATAGGTTGTTACATACGTTCATTGTTATTTTGTAAATCCACGTTGCTAACTTCGAATCACCACGGAATTTCTTGACCCCTTTGTAAACTCGAAGAAAAACTTCTTGAATTACATCGTCGACATCATCTGAGCCTAAGAAACTTTTAACTAAAGCACCTATCTTTGGACCGTAGGTTCTATACAGATATCTATAAGCTCCTTCATCACCCTTTGCTAGGGCTCTTATTAACTTTTTCTCATCGTTCCAATTATTTTGACCATCGAGTTTCTCAAATCGTTCAATATCCGAATTATTTTTCATCTCGGAAAATTTGGAAGATTCCAATTTTCTCACCACCTACAAGGGTTCTAAACATTACAGCGTTTTTCAAAGCCTGTCCACGGTAGCAGTTATTGAAGAAAACAAATCGCTTTGTTGACGGTAACGAAAGAAGTTCGCTAGCAATCTCTCTCAGCTCGGATTCCGAGTAATTGTAATCGTAACGCGTTTTTTCGTCAGCAGTAAACCATTTCGGATTTCGACCATGTAAACGGATATACGTGGAATCTTCTTTTGCACTGTACTCAGTACTAAAAGAATACAAACCTGGTAATTTCGGAAGGTCGACAACGACTATGTGGAGATAAGGACTGAATTCTTTCAGCAAAAGCCAAACATCATCCCTTTTTACCCACGTCGAGTTTCTAAACTCTATGAAAAGTTCAATTTCCTTGCTTGTTATTTCTTCAGCAAGCTTCTTTAAAAACTCAACGTGTTCATTAGAGTATTTAAACACATACGGAAATTGGGCAAGATAACCTACCATTTTACCTTCCTGCTTTATAACACTTGTGTTCTTTAGGAAATCCTTGAGATTTTCTATGTTTCCATCGTGTGTTATAGAACTATGAAGTTTTAGTGCGAATTTGAAACCTGGAGGCGACTTTCTCAATAAAGATACTATGGTTCTATATGAAGGCATTTGGTAGAATGTATAGTTTAACTCCACTGCATTGAAACCGTAATTCTGCCAATAATAATTAAACATCTCGCTGGATTTAATATAATCAGGATACACTGTTCCTACCCAGTCGTCGAACGAAAAACCGCTTGTTCCAATAAACCAAAGAACACGTTTTTCTTTTTCTTCCATTTTGTTTATCTGACCCTCCAATATTCAACTAAGTAAGGAGGTATATCCTCAACAAAGTCACGTTCAATTTTTCCTGTCTTAAAGTAGTCGCTTCGAGAAAAAACGGAATGAGTTATATAAAGCATATCTTTAGCTCTGGTTATTGCAACGTAAAATAGCCTTTCTTCTTCGTCAAGAGAACCATCTTTCAGAGCCAAGAAGTGTGGGAAATCACCTGGATTGACACCTATGACAAAGACTATCTTCCACTCTAAACCTTTTGCTTGATGGACTGTTGTCAACGTTACTTTCCCGCCTTCATCTTCGTTTCTGTCAAGTTCAGCTTCTCTTGCCTCAGATATTATTAGCTCGCTTAGGAATTCCTCTGTAGAATTGTAAAACGATGCCATTTCAATAAGCCTTTCAATATCTTCCTCTCTGTCTCGGAAATCTTGGTAGTGGTATTCAAGAATGCTTTGATAAAAATCTTCATAGAAATTTCTTATCTGCTCGCTTGGACCTTTACCAAGAGAGTTGTAAATAACGTTTTTCAGTACATCTATGTTAGCACTCTTAACATTAAGACTTAAGAACCGTCCTATAGGGTCTTCTGTCGATGTTATTTCATTTGCAATCCTTTCAGCTTTTACATCTCCTACGTTTTCAAGCATTTTCAAGATTCTCATCCATGAAATAACCTCGTAAGGATTTTCCAAAATCTTCAAAAATGCTATAACGTCTTTTGCGTGAGCAGTTTCCGTAAATCTGAGACCTGAGAGTAGTTTGAAAGGGATGTTATTTTTTGAAAGTTCCAGCTGTAATTCCAATGAATGAGAATGTGCTCTGTAGATTACAGCTATATCACTGTAGTTTGCGCCGTCGTTCACATGCTCGATAATTCTTTGAGCAACAAATCGCGCTTCGTCAAAATGGTCATAAGTATTAACAACTACGGGTTTTTGGGAACTGTAACGAACTGCCCTTAACTTTTTTGGCACCGATGACCTTGGTATCATCGAATTCACCAGCTCAACTATTTTGTCAGTGCTTCTGTAGTTGGTTTGTATTTTAAACACATTAGCTCCATCCATGATTTCTCTAACGTTTTCAAAACGTGCTCCTCTGAATGAGTATATACTTTGCGCATCGTCGGCTACGACAAAAAGATTGTTGTGAACCTGACTTAAAAGCTGAACGATTTTCAATTGCAGTATATTTGTATCTTGGAATTCATCAACTAAAATCCATTTGAATTGAGACGAAATACGTTCACGAACATCAGGTTTTTCTTCGAGAAGCATAAGCATCTTAAGCAGCAGGTCGTCGTAATCTAAGACGTTCTGTTTTTCTTTTTCAATGGCATACTCTTTAAATATATTTTCAATCACATCAATGACGTTTATCCATCTTTTTGCACGTTTAACTATGACTTCATATGGAGTTTGCAGGGTATTGTTCATAAAAGAGTATAATGAGTAAAGCTCATTCGGAGTTGGAAGTGCTTTACTCATTTGCTTTGAGGTTACAAAACGACTTCTGACCAACTTCATCAAATCTATGGAATCATCCTCATCAAGGATTGTAAAGTTTGGTTTGAGACCTATGCTTGAACCATAACGTCTGAGTAACACATTACACACATGGTGAAATGTTCCTGCGAGCATTCCAGTAAGTTCTCTTTTAGCTACTTTCTGTGCTCGTTCTATCATCTCTCTTGCTGCAGCTCGAGTGAATGTAACCAAGAGTATCTCTGAAGGTTTTACTCCGTTTCCGAGAAGGTATGCGATTTTGTATGTAATTACACGTGTCTTTCCGCTACCTGGACCTGCTATGACGACACTCTTACCAAAAGAGTTTAAAACTGCATTCCTTTGCTCAGGATCGAGCTCGTTCATTATCTCGCTGATTATTTTCTCAGTTGTCTCATTCTTATTTTCTAACTTGTATTCTTTAACTTCTTTGTCTTGATTCATCATCACACCACCAAATATATATTTATTTTCAGAACAATTTGGATAAGAACTTACCGACGTGTCTATAAGGGACGTTCATTCCAAGCTTTATATTGGGTCTGTTATCTCCATGGAAGTCACTTCCTGCGGTAACCACCAAATTGTACTTTTCCGCGATTCTTAATAATTCTTCAACTTGACCGGGCAAATGTGTTGAATAATACGCCTCCACTCCGTCCAAACCTTTTGAGACCAAATACTTAATCAAATCCTCAAGAGTTTCAATTTCCGGAGCTATTGGATAAGGTTTACCCTCGTGAAGTGTTTGGTATGGGTGTGCCAATATGGCGATGCCACCTGATTCTTTTATCAATTCGATGGCTTCCTCTGGCTTCAGTCTTTTTTTCTCAACAAAAAATAACCCACCATCTTTTAGATATTTTTGGAACGCCTCTTCCATGCTTTGCACGTATCCTTTTTCCACCATCAGACGAGCAAAGTGGGGTCTACCAATCGCTTTGCCCTTTGCCACTTTTTTTAGTTCTTCCATTGTAAGCTTGAATCCGTGTTGATTCATCTTTTCAAGAATTAGTTCGTTTCTTTTGTTGCGATATTCGATTAACTCATTTAATACTTTTTCGACTTTTTCCGAATTGTCGAAGTTGTAACCTAAGATATGCAAGCTGTCGGTTGGATATTCCGCACTGATTTCCACTCCTCGAATAAGTAATAACTTTGGGTCTTTGTAAACGGTCTCATCAATTTGATGGAACCCGGTTACTGTATCATGGTCAGTTATTGCGAGCACCTCTAATCCTATCAATTTTGCTTTTTCCACAAGTTCCATTGGCTTTAGAGTACCATCTGATGCAGTTGTATGCGTATGAAGATCCAAAACCAAAGCAATCCCTCCAGATAAGTTTAACAATCTACTTTTAAATTTCATGTTTTATTATACCACGTTTTGTGGTATACTTAATTAAAGATACGTACACAACAGATAAAATTTGAAAGTAATTTTGTGATGGAGGGATGGCTTTGAAAAGAGAAGAAGCTCTGGAGCTACTTAAAACCCATTTATCCAACAAAAACTTGATTAACCACTGCTTAGCTTGTGAAGCCATTATGAGGCGTTTAGCTCGCCATTTTGGACAAGATGAAGAAACATGGGGACTTGCAGGGTTGCTACACGACCTTGATTATGATTATACAAAGGACAAACCAGAAGAACACGGCTTCAGAAGTGTCGAGATTCTTGGTGACTCTGTAAGCCAAGAGATAAAAGATGCCATCCTTGCACATTGTGAAAAGAAAGTACCAGAAACTCTTATGGAGAAAGCGCTTTATGCCGTTGACCCAACGAGTGGTTTCATAGTAGCTGCCGCGTTGATAAGACCAGAAAAGAAACTCGCTTTTGTTGATGTTCCATTTCTACTAAACAGGTTTAAAGAAAAAGGATTCGCAAAAGGTGCAAATAGGGACCAGATGAAATCTTGCGAGAATATCGGACTTACATTAGAAGAATTTTACTCACTTGCTTTAGAAGCCATGAAAGAGATATCCGAGCAAATAGGACTGTAAAGTTTTGACTTCCATTTAAAGTGTTGAGGTGCGAACATGGAATTTGCGCTGTGGGTTGTTTCCATTATTTCGGTTTTTGTTGATAATGTTTTCAGAGAATACTTCACACTTGTGCCGTTGTATTTTCTTCTTGAATCTCTTCCAGAAATTGATGAGAGAAGCTTAAGGTTGAAAGTAATAAGACTGTTTTTGTTTTCTCTTTTCTACCAAAGTTTTTCATACCAGAGACTGTCGATTATTTGGGTTATCCTAACACTCATCATTATTGTGATAGAATTATATAGAGATACATTTTATTATCCATGGAGCGCATCTTTACTACAGGCAGTTTTATTCTTACTTCCGTACTACTTTTATGAACCAGTCGCTTTACTTTACGGCTTTCTTGTAAATTGTGCATTATTTGTTTACATATACAAAAAACTCGAGTTTGGAGGTGCCCGATGATTATGCAAGTAAGATTACCTGATGGGAGTATAAAAATCTACGATGGACCTGTAACACCGGGTCAAATAGCGAGAGAAATTTCCGAGGGTCTATGGAGGAATGCCGCAGGGGCTATCGTCAACGGTCAGTTGTGGGATTTGGAACGACCTATCGACTTCGATTGCGAGTTGAAAATAGTAAAGCTAGAAGAACCAGAAGCAGCAGAAATTTACAGGCATACGATGTCACATATAATGGCGCAAGCTGTTATGAGAATTTACGGTGCTGACAAGGTTAAACTTGGTATTGGCCCAACTATTGAAAATGGGTTTTACTATGATTTTGACATTCAAGACGCAAAAATAACGGAAGAAGACTTAGCAAAGATAGAAGAAGAGATGAAGAAAATAATCAAAGAGGACTTGAAAATAGAAAGATTCGAGCTACCAAAAGCGGAAGCGATAGAGTTAATGAAGCAAAGAGGACAAGTTTATAAAGTAGAGCTTATAGAGGAAATTACTGATGAAAAAGTAAGTTTTTACAAACAGGGTGAATTCATTGACCTTTGTCGAGGACCACATTTGCCAAGCACTGGCAAGGTGAAGCACTTTAAGTTACTTTCTGTTTCTGGTGCTTATTGGCGAGGTAATGAAAAAAATCCTATGCTCCAAAGAATCTACGGCACAGCCTTTGCTAAAAAGGAAGACCTTGAGAACTACCTGAAAATGCTTGAGGAAGCAAAGAAGAGAGATCACAGAAAACTCGGGCCTCAACTTGAATTGTTCTTTATAAATACAGATGTTGCTGCAGGTATGCCTATATTTTTACCGTACGGTATGACAGTCCTTTTGGAGCTTATGAATCTTTCAAGGAAATTGCACAAAAAGTATGGCTACAAAGAAGTGGGAACTCCTTTAATAATGCACGAAAAACTGTGGCGTCAAAGTGGACACTGGGACCACTATAAGAACAATATGTATTTCACAGAAAAAGAAGAAGTTACCTACGCTGTGAAACCAATGAACTGTCCTGGTCACATCCTGATTTATAAAAACAAACCTGTTTCATATAAAGACCTTCCAATCAGGTTGTTCGAATTCGGTAGGGTTCACAGGTACGAACGCGGTGGGGTTTTACACGGACTATTGAGAGTAAGGACGTTCACACAAGATGATGCACATATATTCTGTAGAGAAGACCAGGTTGTGGCAGAGGTCACCAACGTTGTTAAATTTATTGACGAACTGTACAGCATCTTTGGTTTCACTTATCGTGCAACACTCAGCACAATGCCTGAAGACCATATGGGTGATGAAGCGACTTGGGAAAAAGCTACACAGGCGCTTAGGAACGCCTTGGAAGAAACAAAAGTTCCGTATGTTGTTGCAGAAGGAGAGGGCGCATTTTACGGTCCAAAAATTGATTTCCATGTTAAAGATGTGATTGGCAGAGAATGGCAGTGTGCAACTATCCAGGTAGATTTCCAAATGCCTGAACGCTTTGATATCACATACAAGGATGCCGATGGAACAGAGAAAAGACCAGTCATGATTCATAGAGCACTGTACGGTTCCCTTGAAAGATTTTTCGGTATTCTTATTGAACATTACGCAGGTGCATTCCCGACATGGCTTGCACCGGTTCAGGTTGTTGTGCTACCTGTTTCGGAAAAGTATGTTGATTACGCAAAGGAACTATCAGAAAAGTTTGACAAGTACGGCATAAGGGTAGAACTTGATGACCGTAACGAGACTCTTGGATATAGAATAAGGGAAAACCAAATTAGGAAAGTGCCGTATATGATAATCGTTGGTGAAAAAGAGAAAGAATCTGGAAAAATCTCGGTTAGGACACGTGATGGAAAAGACATCCACGATGTGGACGTCGAAGAATTCATAACAAAGATTTCGGAGGAAATAAATTCCAGAAGTATATCTCTGACTTATTAGTTTGAGCTATCAGCAAAGAGGTGGTGGAAATTTGTTACCGGACGAACTTGTAAAACTTTTCAAAGAGGCATTTGGCAAAGAACCAATATGTGAGGATCCAAGTAAGGGAATTTGTATATCGAAAGAGAACGGTTACATAGTCATAAGAGAAAATGGAAAAGTGATAGCACAATTTGAAGATAACGAACCTGATTATGGTTTCATTCTGCAATACTATGCGAAAAAAGCAGGTTTGTTTGCCCCCCAAGACAAATACATAGAAGAACTCTTGAGGTCACTTTTTGTCAACATAATCGTCTTAACAGAGGTAGAAGACAGAAATGGATTTTCCCATTCTCAAAGGGTTGCAAAATTGGCTGAAGAGTTTGCTCGGTATCTTGGATGGGATGAATCAAAAGTCCAAGAAATTAGGAATCACGCGTTCTTACACGACGTTGGTAAAATAGCCATTGAACAATTGATGCTTTATTCACCAACTCGATTAAGAACATTTGAAGCTCACTATGAAGACCATCCAATGATGGGAACTATTTACCTAACAATACACGAAAGCCTATGGAAATATATTCCAACCGTCAGACACCACCATGAACGGTGGGATGGAAAAGGATTCCCAGATAAACTGAAAGGTGAAGAGATACCATACTTTGCAAGAATAATCGCTATATTGGATTACTACGACGAAGTGACGAATTTCGTATCAGCTGATTGGGACAGCGAAATTAAAACACCACAACAAGCGGTAAAGGAAATAAAAAATCTAGCAGGAACATTCTTTGACCCTGCAATTGTCGAACAATTTGTAAATTTTATGAGAGATGTTTACAACGTGAATATCCAGTAATGTTTAGTTATAAGCCATAGTTGGAAAAGAATATTGTGAGTCTTAACCTTGCGGACTTGATTATATCTTTTCCAACGTGGTTCTAAGGGGGGATTTTATGATTTCACCGGTAGCGTTTTGGATTATCTTGGGCGTTTTACTAATGGTTTTAGAGATATTCACACCAACGTTTTTTGTATTCTGGTTCGGGCTCGGTAGCTTAGCAGCTGCCATCGTTGCCTATTTTTATGAGAACACAATCTTTGAACTTCTTACATTCATAGTGGTGTCAGGTATACTTGTTTTATCCACAAGAAAGCTTGCAAAGAAAATAACAGGTGAAGAGGTAAGAAGTATCAATGTTGACGAAATTATTGGAAAAGAAGCAATAGTTGTAGAACAAATTGATAATAAGTTGGGAAAAGGCGTAGTCAAGGTAAGCGGTGATATGTGGCGAGCTGTATCTGTTGATGATGATGTAGTAATACAAAGCGGAGAAAAGGTGATAATCGAAAAAGTGGAAGGCGCTCATGTCGTTGTTCGCCCAGTCTTTAAACCGAAAGAGTTTGAGAATTTAAAGGAGAATAAGTCAGATAATTTATAGTATTTCCAAAACCAAAAAGGAGGGGAAAAACATGTATGTCGTGCTAATTGCAATTGCATTTTTACTTCTGATTATTGCAGCAACAGGAATCAGGATTGTAAGGCCATACGAGCGGGGGTTAATTGAAAGATTGGGAAAGTTCAAGAAAGAAGTTAAGTCTGGTCTGCACTTCATAGTTCCTTTCTTCGACAGGATGATCAAAGTTGACATGAGAGAACATGTAATAGACGTTCCTCCTCAGGAAGTTATTACAAAAGATAATGTTGTCGTAGTTGTTGATGCTGTGATATATTACGAGGTAACAGATGCGTTCAAGTCTGTTTACAATGTCAGTAATTTTGAGTTCGCCACTATCAAGCTTGCTCAGACGAATTTGAGAAATGTGATAGGTGAACTCGAACTTGACCAAACACTAACGTCAAGAGAGAGTATAAATACTAAGTTAAGAACAGTTCTCGATGAGGCGACCGATAAATGGGGTATAAGAATTACGCGTGTTGAAATTAAGAAAATCGACCCACCGAAAGACATTATGGAAGCAATGAGTAAGCAGATGAAGGCTGAGAGGACAAAGAGAGCAGCCATACTTGAAGCAGAAGGTATCAGACAATCCGAAATTCTCAAAGCTGAGGGAGAAAAACAAGCAGCGATTCTGAAAGCAGAAGGTGAGGCTGAGGCAATTAAAAGAGTTGCCGATGCGAACAAATATCGACTTATCGCTGAAGCTGAAGGTCAGGCACTTGCTATAACAAGTGTGTTTAAAGCCATCCATGAGGGTAATCCAACAAATGATCTCATAGCAATAAAATATCTTGAAACGCTCAAGGAAGTTGCTAACGGTCAGGCAACTAAGATATTCCTACCTTTGGAAACATCATCTGTCCTTTCGTCGGTAGGAGCAATAGCTGAGCTATTTAAAGATGTTCAAACAAAGCAAGAAAAGCATTCGGAGGAAAATAAAGAGAAATGATTAAGACATTTTTAAACATAATCTTTGGCTCCCTGATAAGCACGCTTATCGGGAGCTTTTTTGCTGTAGTTATTTCTTTTGGTGTAATTTCCAAAAGACCGAGGTTCCGCTATCAAACCCTCTATTTTTTCAATGACATAATGACACTCGGGTTACTTACATTGCTTTGGTACTACGTTGACAACTTGGTAATTGCCTTTGCACTCTTTACCGTCTTATCGACCGTGTTTTTAATATACAAGTTGCTTGTTGGAGTTTATTCCATCGACAGGCGCTTCAGATTACTTATACTATCTTTGGGTGCCAGCCATAACGAATATTCGCTCTTTATCTTTGAACGTAACCTCGGTAAGTTTTTCGCTAATCTGCTAAAATTTTACGTACTGTGTTTAATAGCTTTCTTAGTCTCTCTAACAAACTATGCCTCCGATATAGGCTTCTTTTCTTTGATTGTGGGACTAATTTTAACTTTATTTCAAGCGGACTAAGGTAAAACAGGACGATGAAAGGAGAAGTGTTACATCATGGAGAAGAACTTGCTGGTAAACTATGCACAGGCTATCTTAAAAGTAGGTGTGAACCTTCAAAACGGCCAGAAGCTTATTGTGAATGCTTCAGTAGACCACAAGGATTTTGTTAGGATTCTTGTAGAACAAGCTTACGACCTAGGTGCAAAGGAAGTACTTGTTGTTTGGAACGACACGTATATAACAAGGCAGAAACTTTTGAAAGCTCCCGAAGATGTTATTACAAATGTGTACAACTGGGAAGTTGAAATGGCAAAAAGTTTTCTAGACGATGGTGCAGCTACGATTTCACTTGTAGGCTCCTATGCGGATTTACTATCAGATGTTCCAGCAAATAGAATAGGAGCTGCTACCAAAGCAAGGCAGATAGCATTTAAGGAAATAATGGAAAGGACAATGATGAATAAGAACAGATGGTGTGTAGCAGGTGTGCCAAATCCAGAATGGGCTAAGAAAGTTTACGGAACAGAAGATATAACTCATTTATGGAAAGACATCCTCTTCATGGCAAGGATAGACGAAGCAGGTTATGAAAAACTCCTTGCTCATTTGGAGAGACTAAAAAATCGAAAAGATTATCTTAACAATATGAAATTTGAAGCTTTAAGGTACGAAGGACCTGGCACAGATTTGAGAGTAGAGCTTCCAAAGAAACATCTTTGGTTGAGTGGTATAGAACACGACGTGAATGGTGTGCCGTTCCTCCCAAACATTCCAACAGAAGAGGTCTTTACTGCGCCATCGAAATATGGAGTCAACGGAAGGATATCCAGCAGTATGCCTCTTGTTTACCAGGGCAACGTAATCGACAACTTCTGGTTTGAGTTTAAGAATGGTAAGGTGGTTGATTTTGGTGCAGAAAAGGGAGAAGATGTGTTGAAAGAACTTATCAACACAGATGAAGGAGCATCCTACTTAGGCGAGGTTGCTCTTGTTGACATAACCTCCCCAATCTATCAACTCAGTAGGATATTCTACAACACGTTGTACGATGAAAATGCTGCCTCACATTTTGCTCTGGGTAGAGCCTACCCAACATGCGTCGAAGATTTCAGCGGTGACCCGGAAAAGGATGGCATAAATATGAGTCTTACACATGTGGATTTTATGGTTGGAAATGATAAGATGAATGTATACGGAATAAAAGACGGGAAGGAATATCTATTGATGGAGAACGGACTTTGGAAAATTTAGTTGAACACTATCTAGCATAACGTTTCTAATATGGTATAATTATATGTGAATAATATCACTAAGTTTTGCCATGAATTTTACCGAAGGAGGTAGACTGTATGAATTTTGACAAACAGGAGTTCGTTCATGAATTAATTTCGCCGAATGCTTCTAAGATTGTTCTGCTTGTTATGGATGGTATCGGTGATTTACCGAACGAAGAAGGTGTAACACCACTTATGAAAGCGAACACACCAAATTTAGACAAGCTTGCTCAGCTCAGTGACCTAGGTCAGACTATACCTGTTATGCACGGGATAACACCGGGTAGTGGACCAGGACACCTTGGACTTTTCGGATATGATCCCATCAAATACCAAATTGGTCGGGGTATTCTCGAAGCGTTGGGAGAAGATATAGAAGTTGGAGAGCTTGACGTTGTCGCAAGGGGTAATTTCGCAACAATAGATGGTGACATAGTTGTAGACAGAAGAGCGGGTAGGCCATCAACAGAAGAGAGTGCTAAGGTTGTAGAAAAACTGAATGCTAACATAAAGGAAATCGAAGGCGTGAAAGTGACCTTCTATCCTGGTAAAGAACATAGATTTGTCTTAAAGCTTACAGGAGAGGGATTATCCGATAACATTGAAGACGCAGACCCACAAAAAGAAGGGAAACCTATAAAATATACGACAGCTCTTTCGCCAGAAGCTGAAAAGACAGCAAGAATTGTAAATAAACTTCTTGAAAAAATCAAAGAAGTGCTCAAAGATGAACCTAAGATGAACTTTGCACTCGTTAGGGGGTTCTCAAAGTATCCTAAGCTTCCACAGTTTCCGGAAGTTTACAAACTTAGAGCCGGTGCAATAGCGGTTTATCCAATGTACAAAGGTCTTGCAAAACTCGTTGGAATGACCATTATCCCAACAGGTCAAACTATCGAAGACGAGATAGAGACACTAAAGAAAGAGTGGAATAATTACGATTTCTTCTTTGTTCACATAAAGAAAACGGATTCCTACGGTGAAGACGGTAAGTTCGACGAAAAAGTTCACGTTATTGAAAATGTTGATAAAGTTATCCCTGAAATCCTCGCACTGAACCCTGATGTACTTGTTGTAACTGGTGACCACTCAACACCATGTGCGATGAAGGGGCATTCGTTCCATCCAGTTCCGATAATGTTCTTTGCTAAACACACAAGAAGAGGACTTTCAAAAGCGTTTAACGAATTTGAATGTGCAAGGGGAACAATTGGTACAATCCATGCAACTGATGTTATGAACTTAATACTAGCATACTCAGGTAGGTTAGAAAAGTTTGGTGCGTAATAGATATTCAAACTTAAGATAGTATTGGCTGGGGGGAAAGGGTTGGGGGAGAAGCCAAAAAACTATCTTGCGTCTTTTACTTCTTTTTATTACTTTGGTGGAGCAATTATCGGTGCGTTGGTGGGAACTCGTTTGAAGTTCCCACTTTTCTTTTTGGTTTTTCCCGTAGTTTTAGCCCTTTTTAAAAGACCAAAGCTTGGTTTATTTGTCCTTGTTTTGATGTTATCAAATATCATGTTTGTTAATAACCTCGAATTTCCAAGAAAAAACATAGAATTCGTAGGAACCGTGAAAATGGTCCAGAATGGTTCAAGTATTCTTCAGTTGTCATTTTTTGATGGCGAAAGGTGGTGTAAACTTGGTGTTGATGTTCTTGTATATAAGGAAGAACCTCTCGGCACAATAGTATACTTTGTCGGTGAGTTAAGAAAGAGAAGTTCCTATCCAATATATTATGCTAAGACTGATTATTATGCAACAGCAACCAATTACGAATCTTTCACCAGCTTGGTTTTTGCTCATTTTGTAAAGTTCAGAAAATTTACAACTTACGTTGATCCTTTTTATCAAAACTTATTCGGAAATTCTTCAAGAGATGAGAATTTTATCAAAAGTGGATTATTTCATATATTCTGCGTTTCAGGTATGCACGTATCTTTGCTTTATTTATTCACCTCATATGTTGTAGGAGTTTTGACTTACAGAAAATGGTTGAGGATAGTTCTTTCTCTGTTTTTGCCTACGGTTTTTGTGATTGGATCAGGGTTGGGGTTACCCTCATTGCGCGCATTGATAATGCTGTATGTTGCAGGATTACTAAGGTCTCTTGATTACAGGATAAATACCGTAAACATCGTTTCACTTGTCGGGACGGGCATGGTGTTGGCGAATCCGGAAATTGTGCTTTCGTTATCTTTTTATATGACCTTTTTTGCGACTATTGGCGTTTTAATTTCTGAAAATAATCTCTTGTCAAACATTGGAGGGTTTCTCGGAAGTGCTCCGTATGTTTCGATGATAAATCCGGTGAATCCTTTTTCCATAATAGCTACTATCTTAGTTTCAATACCAGTCCAGGTCCTATTGTTTGGACTAACGGTTAGTTATCTTCTCTTCACACTTAAATTGTATTACCTCAGTTCGCTTTTGCTTTATGCGTTAAAACCTTTTTCCTGGTTCATCGAGACGGTAGCTATCATGTTTGCTAAATTGCCATTGATACCCCAACATCCAGTAATCACTTTTGCATTTGCCACGTCCTTTATCATTTATATAGGCTTTGTATTTGAATCAAAAAAACAAAAGCAGGAGCTATCTTAGAAAGATACTCCTGCTTTTATTTTGATTAATTTTTAGGAGTTTTCCCTTGTTTTATTTCTTTGAGCATTTTGGACATATTCCTCTGAACTTCAGGTCAATTTCTTCCACGATGTAACCTTTATTTTTCAAAAATTCCACGTACATACTCATTACTTTATCGGGAGAAAGCTCCCCCTTTAGTTCGTATATTCTGCCACAAGAATTGCAAATAAAATGTGAATGTCTTCCTTCCCTATCAACAAGTTCGTATCTGTATACTCCTTCTCCGAATTGCAACTTTCTCAGAAAACCGAGTTCGACCAGTAAATCTATAGTCCTGTAGACTGTTGCTTTGCTTACATTGAGCTTTTTGTTTAAAAGATATCTATAAACCTCCTCAGCACCCAAGTGTTCACTATTGGTTTCTACGAAGACTTTTAAAACTTGTTCTCGTTGTGGAGTCATCCTATATTTCCTATCTCTTAGCTCTTTTTTTAGATTGTCGACATGCATGTTATCGCCCCTTTATTCTACAAAATTGCAGAGTTTACGCGTTCATAACAGGCTTAATGTCTATCTTCCAACCTGTCAACTTCGCTGCTAACCTTGCATTTTGTCCTGCTTTTCCTATCGCAAGCGAAAGCTGATTCGGAGCAACAAGAACTCTCGAAGCCTTTGACTCGTAGTCTAAAATTTCAACATCAATGACCGAAGCCGGTAGGAGTGCATTGGCTATCAATTCCTTCGGATCATCCGACCATTTTATAATATCTATCTTTTCCATTTTCACTTCACGCAGTACTGCTGCTATTCTAGAGCCTTCGTGACCTATACAAGCACCGACAGGGTCAACTTTTGGATCTTTTGATGCGACGGCTACCTTTGTCCTAACCCCGGGTTCTCTTACAACCTTGACGATTTCTACTATTCCCTGCTCAATCTCAGGAACTTCAAGTTTCAAAAGTCCCACCACGAACTCGGGATCTGTTCGTGACACTATAATTTTCGGACCTTTCTTGTCCTTTTTGACTTCCCTTACGTAAACTTTTATCAAATCGGATTGTTCAAACTCTTCACCTGGAATCCATTCTTTCTTCGGAAGGTGTGTTTCAAGCTTTCCAATTCTGATATCCAACCATTCTGGAGTAACCTTAAGAACCTCGGCAACAACCACCCTTCCAACGAGCTCTGAGTACCTTTCGTATTGTTTCTCTTTTTCTATTTCCCTTATCTTTTGGATAAGAACTTGCTTCGCAACTTGAACTGCAAACCTTCCAAGCTTTTTTATGTTCATTTTCTTTTTAATAATGTCCCCAACAACTGCATCTGGCTTTATCTTCAACGCTTCCTCAAGGGAAATCTGAAGATTTTCATTTTCTACCTTTTCTACAACTTCAAGCAGTTGATAAGCCTCAATTTCTCCTGAGAGTCTGTTAATGACAATTTCAACATTCCTTTCACCAGTTTTGTTCTTATATGCGCTCATTATAGCTTTTTCAAGAATGCTTATTGATTCGTCAATAGATATACCCTTTTCTTTTTCTAACTCCCTAAGCGCTTCCAACAACATTGGACTGTTCATGCTTTACCAACCTCCTATGCCAATTTTTTTAATTTTTAAAACATATCTACTTCCAGGTTTGCAGACTTGATATCATTATAGTTGATAATGACTTCCTTACCCTCAACTTCTAGGACTATTGTTCCGTTTTCCAGATTGACGCCTCTTATATACCCCTTTAAAGTTTTATTTGTCTTTACCTTTGCAAGGCTTCCTTCAAATCTTTTGAAATCTTCGATACTTCGAAGGGGTCTATCAAGTCCCGGAGAAGATACTTCCAAGTAATACCTACCAGGTATCAGGTCATTTGAATCAAGCTTTTTCTCTATTTCGTATGAAACAAGTTCACAATCTTTTGTACTAACATAATCATTTAATTTGTCTATAACAATTGTGAGTACCCATCTGCCGGATTGCATCTTATACTTTACGTCGAAAAGTATTAGTCCGAATCCTTCAACAATTGGTTTTGCTATCTCAGATACCCTTTTTTCTATTTCCTTAGGACTCAAACTCATTTTTTCACCTCCTGATAAGCTTACATTAAGATAACCGAAAAACCGGGACTAACGTCCCGGTTTTGATGAATTCTTTCAAGACTACCTAACACTTTCTGGCGGAGAGGGTGGGATTTGAACCCACGGGTGGTTTGTGGCCACCGCACGCTCTCCAGGCGTGTGCCTTAGACCCCTCGGCCACCTCTCCTGGGAAGCTCCGAATCCTTACCAAGCTTACAAAGTCCTACGTAATTATACCATAGCTCGATTAAAAATCAAGAGTTTTCATTCGTGGCGATCCGATGAAAGAAGTTATTACCAAGTGACAATACTTTTGTAGCCATGTTTTTTCAAGGTAAACTTTATCAAAAAAAACACATTAATTAGGCTTACGTTGTGTTATAATAAATACCAGAGGTGAAGAGAATTGGTTGATATACTTTTGAAAACGATAATGTTTGTTCCGAAATTTGGTGTACATTCTCTGCAAGTTGGCTTTATTGCATCAAAAATAGGTAAGCAATTGGGGCTTGATGAATTGGAATTGTTTTATTGTGGTGTTCTCCATGACCTTGGGGTTTTGACACCGCATAAGGGTGTTTTACTAGATGACATTAACAACGAATTTCTTATTAAAGAGGATATCCCCACGTTTGAAGCCCCTACTAAGGATCACACACTAATCTCTGCGTTTGTGGTCTCAAAGATATCGTTTCTTTCCAAAAGGTTTCCAAATTTATCTGCAAGTATACTACTCCACCACGCCTTACCACATTATCTGAACGAAAGTTCAACAAGAGATATCGCAGCTAATGTGGTATCAATCAGTGAAGAAATATCTAAATATGTACTTGTGAACGACGAAGAGATGACCTATGACGATTTTATTGTCCCTTTATCCGCAATAAAAAACAGATTCTTTGATTTTGTATACGACGCTGCACTGAGTGTTTTGAAACAAGAATACACAAGGTGGATGCTTTACGATATTAAGGCCGGTTTTAATAGGGAAAAGCTTATACAAGACTACTACATACAAGAGGCTATGAGTTTTGAAGAAATTGTTGAAATGGGAGCGGTTTTGTCTTACATAATTGACTCAAAGAGCGAATTTACACGAGCGCATAGTTGGCGAGTAGCTAACTTGGCGGGAGCTATCGCAAAGGAAATCTTGCTTAAGGAAGAAGAATTCTTCCTTGCTGGTCTGTTCCACGATATAGGAAAAATAACAACTCCGATAAGTATTCTTGAAAAGAAAGGAAAGTTGACAACTTCTGAGATGGATATAATGAAAAAGCATGTTTACTATAGCTATCTCATACTTTTAAACCACCAAAATGAACCGTGGTTTTGGCCTGCTGTTAGGCATCAGGAACGAGTTGATGGAAGTGGTTATCCTTGGGGACTAAAAAGGTCTGAAATGACATTTAAGGATAAGATTCTGCAGGTTGCCGATTACTTTGTGGCAGTGTTAGAACCAAGACCTTATCGAGGTCCTAACACCCCTGAAAAGGCTTTGGAAGAAGTACAACGTGCAGTTTCTAACGGGGTCCTTGACCCTGGACCTGTAAGCATCTTGAAAGAGCTTGTTTACGGTGGATTCAATTTTGAAAGTATTGATTTTATGTCATCTATCCTGAAAGACATAAGTGATTTTGAAAAAAGTTTAACAGAGTAAGGCAGGTATAAAAGAAGGGTGGGATTTTCGGTATGAGTATTAATTTAAGGGAAATCAAAAGAATAGCCATTATTGGTGCAACAACAAATCCTCAAAAGTTTGGAAATATTGTTCTAAAGGACTTAAAAAAGAAAGGTTTTGATGTTCTTCCGGTTAGCCCGAAGTACGATGTTATCGAAGGGATAAGAACGTACAAGAGTGTTGATGAGCTACCAGATGATGTTGATTTGATAGTTTTTATTGTCCCACCAGAAGTAGGGCTTGAGGAGTTAAAAAAGGCTTACAACCGTGGATTCCGTAAATTCTGGTTCCAGCCAGGTGCAGAATCGGAAGAGATAGTTGAATTCTCAAAGACACTGTCAGATGCAGATTTTTCTTTTATCAAATGCATCATGGTCCAGACAAATTGGTGAAAACTTTGGAATGGTTACATTTTATATTCTAATGACTGGAAGAGGTGACGTGAATTGACTTCTGAGATTTTGGAAAAGGTCCAGAAGGTTTTTGCTAATATAAGCGTAAAAGAATTCATGACCAAAGATGTAATTTATGTAAAGCCAGACAGAACGGTCGCACAGGTAAAAGAAATCCTTCGGCTGAAAAGAATCTCTGGAGTTCCTGTTGTAGACGACAACAATATTGTGGTTGGTATAATAAGCATAGAAGATATCATAAAATGTCTTGAAAACGGTACACTTAACGAAAGTGTGAACGAACACATGACTAAAAACGTGGTTTGTTTAAGCGAAGATGCTACGTTGCAAGATGTGATTAAGCATTTTGAAAGATATAGATACGGCAGATTTCCAGTTGTTGATGTTCAGGGAAGGCTTGTTGGTATCGTTACGAAAAACGATATACTTGCCGCAGTTGCTACTCGACTTGGTCTGCTTTATTTGCACGATGAGAGAAGAAGAGAAGTACTTGAACAAGATGTTTTGAGTAGGTCTTTGGTCACTGGTGAGGAAATTGACAAAAAGGGTGCAGATTTTTATTTCAAAATCGACTACTTTGATGTTAATTTAGCTGGTATAGGTGCAGCTCAGTTGAAAAAGTTCTTGATAAGCAAAGGCATACCAGAAAAAGATGTGAGGAGAATTGCGGTAGCCACTTACGAAGCTGAAACAAATGTGGTTATACATAGTGGAAGTGAAGGTGAAATATTCTGTTTTTTAGCCCCTGACAGGATTATCGTTAGAGTTGAAGACCGGGGAAAGGGTATTGAAAACATTGAACTGGCAATGAAAGAAGGTTATTCAACAGCCCCGGATTATGTAAGAGAGTTGGGTTTTGGCGCTGGAATGGGTCTACCCAACATGAAAAGGTTTTCCGATAAAATGGTGGTGCTCTCGGAGAAAGGAAAAGGCGTAGTCGTTGAAATGGTATTCTATTTGGATAAGAATTTTCAAGAACTCTGAACATTTCTTCGAACGGTTTTAGAAATTAGATGTCTAAACATAGTGGTTAATGTTAGTTCAGTATTTTTAATACTATTTAGGTTGAGTTTCTGATTATTAACCAGGCACAGGAGGTGTAACTATGGATAACGCATTAACGTGGGTTTTGGTTGGGGTTCTTGTTGCCGCGGTTGTTGTAGGTGGGATTTTTCTTCTCATGCCAAAGGATAAGTACATTGAAGTTGATGGCGTAAAAGTGTGGAAGATTCCAAACGATGCGGAGATTATTTTTGTTGACCAGTCGAAAGCTTCGAGCGTGAAGACTCTTGTACAAAAGGGTCAGCTGATAGCATTCGAAGGTGAGGCACAAGGTTTGGGAACAACACAAGACAGAGAAAAGGCAAAGATACGTGCATATCAAAAGATTGCAGAGTTTTTGAATGCAAAGGTTACAACATTTGCGCAGCTTGTGGAAGGTCAGCTCCAAAATGTGCAGGTATCCGGCAGCAAAAAGCAAGAGCTAGTGAGTGCGTCAGTGGATGCATACAAAAGAGTTACGGAATTGTTTGCTGAAGGAAGGGTGTCAGGCGCGTACGAATTTGCCGCTTGGAAAGTCAGGAGAGACAACCTGGTTTACACATACGTGTTACTAGTTTACGACCCAGCTCAGATTTTGAAATTGATAGAGGTTGATGCTTTGGTGAAACAAAAGATAGACGAGCTTGGAAAACAAGGGGTTAATTTCTTTGAGAACTTGAATGCAGTCTTACAAGAAGCAACTAAAGGAACACCGATGGAAAGGAAATAATAAGGTGAGTTGCGATGCCCCCTGCTATAAAGCAGGGGGTTGTTTTATAGGAGTTTTTAAAGAGGAGGTATTCGTATGGATTCGACAACAATGTTGATAATTTCGGCTTTGTTGATAGGTATCCTAGTTGGAGGTTTTTTTCTCTTAATACCCGAACTTGAAGTAAATCAACCTGATACATCGTCTGCTGTTAAGACTATGGAGGACATAAATAAAACAATAAGCACAGCTACGAGTCCCGGCACTGCCCAAGAGCAAGTTCAGCCACCTCAAGCAACACAGCCATCACAATCTTCTCAGTCTTCGTCACAACCTCAACAATCTCAGCAATCGGTTCAAATATCACTACTACAGCCTCCAGCACAGCTTTCAAGTGCATATATTGAAGCCTTTGGTGAAGGTTACGGGAAAACAGAATTAGAAGCGGAAGAGATAGCCAAAAACTATGGACTCCAAAAGCTGATTGAACAACTATACGTGGAGGTAAAATCTTCCGCTGTATTAGAAGAAAAGCTTGCAACGATAATTCAGGATGGGAAAGTAAAGGAAAGATTCGAAAGTCAATATGAAAGGACAATTCAAACGAAGTCAGAAATGGAATTACTGGGGGTTTCTTACAGAACTACAGAGAGGAAGAAAGTTGGAGACCAGTATTATGTAAAAGTCCAAGTATATATAGAGGCTGAAAAGGCAAAACAGCAATTAGAGGCGTTTCTTGCTATAAAACTTGCTAAGTCGCTGCTTGACTCTAAGATGATATTTTCCGCAAAGGCTATTGCTGATAAATACGAACCTCTTTTGTTAGCAAATACTTTTCCTTCAAAGACTGCAGAAGAACTGATTCAAATTGTAAATGATATCAAAAAGAGATACGATAGGATTCAAAACCTCATCGCTAGCATAAACTCTGCACGAGTTACTGACAAGAAAAGTGCACTAGAAGTGGCTAACTATTTGAACGAATTGTTTTCAATGGTTAATGACTTACCGCCTGGTTCCGTGGATGTTGACAAACTTAGACCGTTTTTGAATGACGTGAAAATATCGATTAAAGGACCTCAGGATGTACTACTTGGAGAACAAGTCAAACTTGAGATCTTTGTAGAACCCTCTCAGGTAAAATCGTTGTGGGTTTTCGGGGAACAGGTTGAAACTCAAGATTTGCTAACACTTAGTGAAGGGACTGCTGTGTTATCAGTTATTGTTAAATCCAACACATCCAGAGTAACAGTTTCACTTGCAGGTGTGGTAAATGCTACGTGGACTCCAGGCAGTGTTAGGGTTAACCCTGAGATATTGAAAACGGTCTACAAAACAGATGCGGAGTTAAAGATTTTAGCCGGTGGGACTGCTAAGATAATATCGGACCAAAAGTTAATGCGTGAGAATGCTTTGAAGGATGCTTTGGTAAAAACTATAAAAAAAGCTGCGTCTGATTTACTTATTGGTAGTGAGAGGGAACTGTTGGACATTCCATTAGATGAATACATTCTCACCAAAGTTATTGGAGCCATCGACTACGAAATATCGGCAACGGGAGAATACGCAGGTTTATATTATGTCCTCGTGAGTTCAAAGATTAAGAAATATGATTTTGAGAATTATATTAAAGAAGCTTTGAAAAATGCCCCTGTCGGCTTTGCATTGGTTCTAACCGAAGGGGATAAATTAGGATACGTCGAACCTGCGATAATTGATGGATTACTGTCTTCTGGTATTAAGCTCGTGTCTAAAGACTTCTCAAGGAAAATACTGGATGTACAGGCAAAGAGTAATCTGCCACCAAACGTGCTAGCAAAAGTAACAGCGTTGAGTGCAGCAAGGTACTTGATTTACGTGATTGTTAACAGTGCAACAACGTACTTGCCCGATTACAAAGTTTATTCTGTCAGAACTTTGATTACAACACATATTATTGACACTATAACTGGTAACATACTTGATACTGTAAGATTTGAGGAAGTTAACACAGGAGCAACTGAGCAAGCGGCTTTGTCTAAGACAACATCTGGTCAAAAGTTCAAAGAGTACGTAAATGCTATCGCAAATTCTCTTAGATTCGAAAACACACAAGTCTTTGCTGTTTACAAATACACATTTGTGCTTGAAAGAGCAATCTACGGCTCAATTTTGCTTGATTACCTAAACGCGAAGTATGATAAAGTTAGAGTTGTTGAAAAGACCGATACAAAATTGATAGTTGAAGTAGAAAACGTTCCTATGGCTGATATGGAAAAATTCCTTTCCACAGTTGATGCTCTGAAAATTAAGAAGATATCGGATTTTAATTATCAAGTGACTAAGTAAAATTAATAAAGTAATTAATAAAGTTTCCTCTCAGGGAGGTGTGCTCGTGTGATATTTGAAAACAACTGGGTTTTATGGACTGTAGTAATAGTATCGGCATTATTGGGAACGTTTTTTCTTTTTATGCAACTTCAACAAGATCAATATCAATGGATAACTGCTGACGGATATAAGATTCAAAGTATTCCCAAAGATGCTACTATTGTCTTTGTGAACAATAGTATGGAAAAAAGAGTTGGTGAGCTGTACAAAACTGGAAGATTAGTCGCTTTTGTGGGCCAAAGCATAGGTGCAGGCATTGACACGGTAAGTGCAAGAGAGAAGGCAAAGATTAATGCATACAAAGAACTTGCTGAATATTTCAATATTAGAGTGCAAACTTTTGCAGCACTTGTTGAAGGTCAATTACAAAGTATTTCGAATTCAAAAGCACAAGAGGTTAAAAGCATCGCTCTTGAAGTTTATAAGAGAGTAACGCAGATGTTCTCTGAAGCTCAAATTTCCGGTGCTTATGTGTACGCAATATGGGAAGAAAGAGTGGGGTCACTCATTTATACTAATGTATTGCTTGTATTTGATCCGGAAGGTGTTATCGAAGCTCTTAAAGCAAATAAAGAGATAAATAAGCAGATAGAAGAACTTGGAAAATCAGGAGTAGATTTCTTCAAAGCACTTAATTCAATAATCGAGGAAGCGAAGAAATAATCAAGTACAAAGGCAAAAAATAAAAAAGCGGGATGGTTTGTATTCCACCCCGCTTTTTTGGTTTATGCATATTTACTTTTTTATCTTTACTAACGGTTGGATGGGACCAAAAGCTTTGAAAGGCCACACTCTTAAAATAGGTCTGCCAGCAACGCATTCTTTTGGAACGAAACCGAAATATCTGCTGTCTAAACTTTGAGAAGCATTATCTCCCATAAAGAAATAGAAACCATCAGGAATTTTTACATATACCTGTCCGTTTTCTTCCCATACATAGTCCGAAAGTTTTATGCCATTCGGTTGCAGATACCGGTCTACAAAAACCGTGTAATCTATACCATAGGGTACGGGATCAAGTCCACCTAAGATACTAAAGACAATATTGGCTAGCTCTGTTCCTTCTTTAGACGCGAGTTCAAAAAGAAAATTTTTGTATTGGGTTTTATCGTTCTTACACTTACTCGCTTCAGCTAGGTATTCCCACAGCTTCGGATATCTAAAAACACCCTCTCTAGTGTAATTAACATCTTTCAAATGCTCGGGTATCTGGCCGTTGACGAATAGCTTCCAGTTTCCGTCCACTTCTTTCAAAGTGATTACGTCTCCTTCTTTAGCGACCAACCGTTTTACATACTTTACCGAACCTTTAAATTGCCTTGGTGTGAATAAATCCATGAATTTATCAAATGCTCTAAGCATTTGCTGAGCGCGTTCATCCGGGAACGGAGTATAAAAGACGACAATTTCGCCAACTTCCGGTTCACGTGCAGAATACGTTATCTTCTCAACAAAAAGACGGTCCCCCACATTTATTGTGGGGACCATCGATGGAGTGGGAACAAGCATTGTTTCAAATACGAAGACCCGTATGATTGTCGCAGCAACGATAGCGTATAAGAGTGTTATGACTATCTCTTTTGCTAAATTCTTCCCTTTATTCAGTTTGCTGTTCTCAGATTTTTTCTTTGAGGACATTTTATTTTCTCTCCTTAATCTTCACCTTACCCTTGACATTTCTGAGATAATAAAGTTTTGCCCTTCTTACACGACCTTTTCTGAGAACCTCTATTTTTTCGATGGTTGGAGCGTAAAGTGGGAAAATTCTTTCGACTCCGATACCACCTGCAGCGATTCTCCTGACCGTAAATGTTTTGCTGATACCAGAACCTCTGATGGCAATAACTATACCTTCGTAAGCCTGAACTCTTTCCTTGTCTCCTTCTTTAACTTTGACATGAACTCTTACTGTATCGCCAGGTCTGAATTCTGGAACTTCTTTCAGTTGACTTTTCTCGATGATTCTAACAAGGTTGTCCATGCTCATATGTATAACCTCCTTTTCAAATTCTTATTTTTCCGTTTTTTCTAGAACAGCCTCTCCGATTAATCTATCTAAGATTATCGCAACAGCTGCTCTGACTGATAAGTGGTTAAAATCACTTTTACCACGGATAGGTTCTAGGGAATAATCGCACATATCTTCTAATTCCTTAGGCATTCCCCATCCTGTTCCAAAGAGCAACAAGATAGGTCTTTGCTCATTTAGTACAATTTTCCTGCCCTCTTCATACGTTATAGTGTTTGGTCTGACCTTTGCCGAAGTAAACATCATTATGGGTTTTTGACCTTCGTTTCTTTCTATATCTTCTATCACATCTTCAACATATGATTTGAGCTCGACTATAGACAATGCATCCGAACGGTTGGGATTGTAAGTTTTCCCGAATCCGTCAGTCCAATAGCCAAGGACCTTTTTTACTATATCTTGCTGAGCAGGAAGATGTGTCACGACGTAGTATTTTTTTATGTTGTACGTCCTTGAACTACGAGCTATGTCGTGGATGTCAAGGTTCGTAACTGCGGTTGTTATAATCCTACCATCCCTACCAAGGACAGGATAGTGAATTAGAGCTGTATATATTTTATCGAGCATCCCTTATCAGCTCCCTGAAAAGGCTTATTAAAGCCTTCTTGTCCAACTCATCGAAATCGTGTTTCATAAATATATCCGGTCTTTTTAGCATCGTCTTTTTCAGTGATTCTTTCCGTCTCCAAAGTTCGATTTCTTCGTGGTTACCACTTATCAAAACTTCAGGAACAGACATACCGTCTATTTCCCTTGGCCTTGTGTAATGTGGATGGTCCAACAAATTGTTGTAGAAAGAGTCGTTCTTAACAGATTCTTCTTCTACAACACCCGGAACAAATCTTGAAACTGCATCGACAATAACCATTGCGGGGAGTTCTCCACCTGTGAGTACATAATCACCTATTGAAATCTCGTCGTCCACGAATTTCATAACACGTTCGTCGATTCCCTCGTATCTTCCGCAGACGATTACAATCTGTTCTTTGTTGGCGAGTTCCATAGCAACTTTGTTGTCGAGTCTTCTACCTTGAGGAGAAGTGAGAATAACATAAGCTTTCCCATAGTTGCTTTGAAAGAACTCAAAGAAACGAAAGAAGGGCTCAGGTTTCATAACCATACCTGGACCGCCACCGTATGGATAGTCATCCACTACCTTGTGCTTGTCTGTTGTAAAGTCGCGCAGGTTGAATATATCGATGTGTAAAAGACCATTTTCAACTGCTTGGGCAATTACCCCGTATTCTCGTATGACTTTTACAAAATCTGGAAATATGGTGACGATACCTATCCTCACTCTAACCACTCCGGCATCTTCACATGGATTTTCTTTGCCTCTTTATCTATTTTTGTAACATACCTTTCGATAACTGGTATAAGGACCTCTTCTTTACCTTTCTTTACTACTATTACATCGTTGCTTCCTGTTTCTATAACATCTTCCACGATGCCAACAGAGTTCCCGTTTTCATCTATGACCTCGCAATCAAAGAGTTCGAAAAAGTAGTATTCGCCCTCTTTCGATTTTGGGAAGAACGACTTATCAACATACAGCACGAAACCTTTGAGTTTTTCCGCCTCGGATATGGTATTAACACCAGCTATGTGGACTATGAAATAGTCATGAGCTTTTCTGCTTGTTTCAATGCGTATATAAGCAAATTTTTTTTGAGACTCGTTGTAAGCAACGACTTCCGTGAGTTTTGAAACAAGCTCTGGCATGTTTGTGAAAAGGTGTAGTTTTAGGTCGCCTTTCAGCCCATGGGTGTTACTCAATACACCAAGGGCCACCTTGTCTTTCAGTAACTCTTCAACTCTTTTCATCATCTTATCACCTTCAGGATGAAGTCAGAATCATCGGCCATAGCAGACAGCAAAATTTTGATTGATTTAATAGTTCTCCCATCCTTGCCGATAATCTGACCCACATCCTCTGGATGCACAGAAATATCGAAAACCTTTTTTCCGTCCTCTGTGTATTCAACGACTACTACATCATCTGGATGTTTAGCGATCGATTTGAGGACGTACTCAAGAAAATCCTTCACACTTATGCCTCCTTCTTGGCTTTGGCAGCTTCAAGTTTTTCGTAGAGGCCTAATTTACCAAGCAGTTTAGAAACAGTCTCGCTTGGTTGAGCGCCTTTGAGCATCCATTCAACAGCTCTGTCGATATCAACTTTAACTTCGTAAGGTTCTTTAAGTGGGTTGTAGTAACCAAGACTTTCAATGTAAGCTCCATCTCTCTTTTTCCTCTGGTCAACGACAACGATTCTGTAGAATGGTTGTTTCTTCTTCCCCATGCGTGTAAGTCTAATCCTTACCACCAACAACACCTCCTAAGCTTCCTTTGTGATGAGATTTATTGAATTGTATCTCTTAAAACTTCAAACCTCGAAGACCAAATGGTAATTTTCCCTTTTTCATCATTTTCATTAATTTTTTCATTTCTTCGTATGACTTCAGTAGTTTGTTTATATCCTGAACAGTAGTTCCACTTCCCATTGCTATCCTTTTCTTCCTACTTGCATTCAAAATAGCTGGATTGTCCCTTTCTTCTGGTGTCATTGAATTGATTATCGCCTCAATTTTTTTAAGTTCTTTCTCACTGGTGTTTAGGTCAATATCCGGGGTTCCAGGTAACGCTTCGAGAATTTTTTCAATCCCTAGCTTCTTTATCTCTTTTATCTGTTCCCTGAAGTCTTCAAGCGTGAACTCGGCTCTCATAAATTTTTCACCCATTTTTTTCATCTTTTCTTGGTCAAGTTCACGCTCAACTTTTTCAATCAAAGAAAGCACATCGCCCAGACCAAGGATACGATTCGCTATTCTGTCCGGATAAAATTCATCGAAATCGTCGATTTTTTCACCAACGCCGACAAACTTGACGGGTTTACCTGTAATGTACCTGATAGTAAGAATCACTCCGCCGCGTGAATCACCATCTAATTTTGTAATGACGAAACCTGTTATATTTAGTCTTTCATTGAAAACCTTGGCTGAATTTACAGCATCTTGTCCAGCCATAGCATCAACAGTTAAAAGTATTTCATCAGGGTTTACCATTTCTTTTATCTTTTCGAGTTCTTCCATCATTTCATCATCTATGTGCAAACGTCCGGCTGTATCAAGGATAACTACATCATATCCGCTATCTTTGACAGTCTTTATAGCTTCTTCGACTATTTTCAGTGCGTTTTTCCTGTCTCCGGTAATGACAGGGACACCGATCTTCTTTCCTAACGTTTCAAGTTGGTCAATTGCCGCTGGTCTGTAAGTATCTGCTGCCACTAAAATTGGGTGCTTTCCTTGTTTTTTTAGGTAGTTAGCAATCTTTGCAGCACTTGTTGTTTTTCCCGTACCTTGCAAACCTACCATCATAACGTAAGAAGGATGATGGACAAGCCTGAATGGTTCTTTTTCACCAAGCAGTTTTATTAATTCATCCCTGACAATCTTGATAAACATCTGGTCCGGTGTCAGTGATTTTAAAACTTCTTCACCAAGTGCGCGTTTTTTTACATTCTCAACGAACTCTTTGACAACTTTGTAATTAACGTCAGCAGCAAGAAGCGATGTTTTCACGATTTGTATCGCTTCTTCTATATTTTTTTCAGTAATTTTGCCTTTCCCGGATAGCAACTTAAAAGCGTTTGATAGCTTATCTCTTAAACCTTCAAACATAAAATCACCCCACCACACTCGTACAAAAAATATAATACAGACTCGAGCAAAAAAATCAATTAACTAGACAATACTAAAGTAACATAAAAGGAAATTTTATATGAATTTTAGGTATCAAACAATGTGTGGGTTTACTTAACACACATAATTTTTGTTACAAAAAAGAAATATAAATTGCTCAGGGTGCAGTGATATAATTTGGAATGTACGCTGTTTATCGTACTTTATATTTGCCCTGTTAAGTAATAAATTCGAAGCATTTTTCGAAGGTTTATTATAACATCTAACGGGGGGAATTTTTTGATTTGGCTTGTTAATACTTACACATTCCTTGTAGGTTTGTCCAGAGCATTTTACACCGCTCTTTTTAACTTATACTTAAAGGAAAACCAAATTACTAACCAAGTTATTGGAACCGCCACTTCCTATTACTCTTGGGGACTTGCCTTTGGTGGTTTACTCTTTGCAAGCTTATCTGATAGAATTGGAAGAAAGAAGACTATCCTTCTTACAATGCCCATCTATACTTTATTTGGGCTGTTACGTCTTCTGAATGTTGGCGTAGTAGGATGGTTGTATGCTGTTTCGTTCCTTTTCGGTTTTTTTGATACCTCTGTTATCATGCCAACTATAACTGTAATAGAACATTCTGATGAAAAAAAGAGACTGAGGAATTCAAATATAAACTTTGCGATAGTTCTTCTAACAGGTGTAATCGGTTACTTTGGTGCGGGGGTGCTAGGAAAGTCGCTAGGAATTTTCCCCACGCTTGTTTTGTCAATGATATTAGCTTTTGTCTCTATTGTTCCAGTTTTTGCGTTTCCGAACGTTAAGGTCAGTAAGAAAAGAAGAAAGAAACAAAGTCTTATACTAACTCAAAGAACAATGCTCGTCTACTATTTGCTTTCTGGTGCTTTGGTAAGTCTTGCAGCTGGTGTCTTTATAAACTTTGGAAACGTCATATTTTACGATTTGTTCAAGTTCTCAACTTTAGCAATTACGACAGTTCTTGCTGTATCCCAGTTATCAACTGCTGCAACATCGTTGTTTTCCCACAAACTAACGCTTAAATACGGGTATAAATTAACTTTGTTCTTAATATATCTCGGTGTTACCCTGCTTATATTTATGATGCCCGTATTCATGCTAAACCCTTTTGTTTTTAGCATGGCTTACGTACTCAGGTATGTGCTAATAAACATTTCAACACCAATGTACATGGTTTTCTGTTTGTCTTACCTTCCAAAAGCGAGTTTAGCAACCTATTCAGGACTTAGCTACTTTCTTAATAACGTCATGAGGGCCTCATCAGCACAACTTTTCGCAAGTTTGTCGAAAAGCGGGGTAACAGACTATGACAAACTCTTCTTTGTATCAGGTTTCTTCTACTTAGCTAACACTCTGATAACTTTACTTGCTTTTTATTTAATGTACAAACTCTCTGAAAAAGAAACTACATCTAGCAAGGAGTTAAAGAAAGAAGAGCATGTAAAAGAAGGAAGGACATATCAAAGGAGATATTATTTCACTTATAGGCGTTCTAAAAAGGCCAAGAGTACAAAAATTAGTGTGCATTTCCATAACACACGATTGTCAAGAGGCAGGTTTAATTCAGGCAAGTAAATCAAAATAATGACAAATATTTTTTACTCATATGATTTGAGCATGGGTTTTCTTTTTTTCAATTTTGTGATATAATAAATATAGTTTTTCTTAATTTTTTAGAAGGATGTGATTATTCATGGGTATTAAAAGTGGTGACAAGGTGAAGGTCCATTACACAGGTATGTTTGAAGACGGCCAAGTTTTCGACAGTTCTTATGGCAGGCAACCGCTTGAATTTGTCGTAGGTGCTGGACAAGTTATTCCAGGCTTCGAAGAAGAAATTCTGGGATTAGAAGTTGGAGCTAAGAAGAGATTTACAGTGCCTTATGAAAAAGCTTACGGACCCGCAAGAGATGATTTGAAATTCTCGGTTCAGAAAAACGTTTTACCCGAGGATGTTAATGTTGGAGATTTGCTTGAAGTTCATCAACCAGATGGTAATGTTTTTGTTGTCCGTGTCGAAGAACTTGGTGATGAAGTTGCAATTCTTGATGCTAATCATCCTTTAGCTGGTAAGAATCTTGTCTTTGAAGTTGAAATCTTAGAAATTTCTTAGGCTCTCTCGATTAAGAGTTTATTATGATGGCTTTATGCGGGTATGCATCTTAGTTGAAGGAACCTATCCCTACATAACTGGAGGAGTTTCCTCTTGGATACAGATGCTGATTGAAAATATGCCTGATATTGAGTTTGACGTTGTCCACTTGGCTCCATGGAAGTGGACACGTTCTTTTGGTTATAAACCACCAAAGAATCTGAAATATATATACGAATACCTTCTCTTTTCAAGCGACTTCTCGAAAACAAATATCGCTTTTGATGAAAGGGAATTGGTAAGATACGTCAGACAACTGATAGAACTAAAAGAAGAAAGAGCAAAGTATTTTGCGAACATTCTAAGGGTAACTGCAGGCAAGCACATTGATTACTTGTTACTTAGCCGAACTTTTTGGGACTTTTTGAACGACATATACATTAGGTACTTTCAAGAAGAAGGTTTTCCTGGCTTTTACTGGACTGTCATAGGTTTCATAGTCCCCATTCTTGGTGCAATCCAAGCCTTGCCTCCGAAAGCGGATATCTACCATTCTACTACAACAGGTTACGCCGTGTTAAGCGCTCTCACTGGAAAGTATTACCACGGTGGGAAATTGATAGTCACTGAACACGGTATATATCACAGAGAAAGGGAAATAGAAATTACGAAATCAAAGAGTATACCAGAAGTGTATAAAAAACCTTGGATAGAAATTTTTAAACTTATCAGTGCGACCGCTTATGCAGAGTGTGATGCCTTGACCACCCTCTTTGAAAAAAATCAAATCTTTCAATTCGAACTAGGGGCTGATTTTAGAAAGATGCGTGTTATACCAAACGGTATAGACATTAAAAAATTCTCAACTATAAGGAAAGTTGAACATGATACGTTTAATGTAGCGATGGTTGGAAGGGTGGTTCCAATAAAGGATGTGGTAACTGGCATAAAAGCATTTGATGCGTTAGTCAAAGAAGTTCCAAATTCGCGACTATACATTATTGGACCAACTGATGAAGATGAAGAGTATTATCAAAGGTGTGTAAATCTTGTTGAACTCTTAGGTTTAAGCGGAAAAGTTATCTTTACGGGGAAAGCCAATGTAATCGACTACTACGGAATGATGGATGTGTTATTGATAAGCAGTATATCAGAGGGTCAGCCGTTGGTCCAGCTAGAGGCTATGGCTGCGGGATTACCTGTTGTTGTTACAAATGTCGGTAACTGCCCTGAGATTGCACTTGATCCAGATGGACAATCAGGTTTTGTAGTGGAACCAAAAGATTATGTTGCTATGGCGGAAAAGCTAATTATTTTAGCTAAAGATAAAGCTCTTCGTGAGACTTTCGCTCAAAACGGCAGACGTGTGGTAAGTCAAAAGTATACGTTAGAACGTATGATAAACTCTTACCGTCAACTCTATGAGGAGGTTTTAAGTAATGCTTAAAGTTTTTAGAAAATGGCTTTTTACTATCAGCTTGATTTTTCTGATAATAATAGAGTTTTCCAACATAGAGGGGAAAGCTTTGCTACTTTACAAAGGTTCTGAACAAGGCTATGGTTACAATATTTTAATGAAATACTTTGCACCGGTCTTGAAAGAACTAATAGAAAGCTACGATGTTATCGATGTAGAAGGTGTTGATTTTCCTAACATGGACCTTCAGCAGTACAATTTGATAATAACATGCTATTACAGTCCTCAGATGAGGGAGGCAAAAAAGTACCTTGAAAAACTCACACATTTTTTGATAAATGGTGGGAAAATTCTAATTGTAAACAACTTGGGTGCAAGTATCGATACGTCAGGTTCAAATCATCCTGGGCTCGCTGAAATTAACTCAGTCTACAACCTTTTAGGTATTTCATACACCTTCAGTTGGAGAAAGGCAAAACCACTTTACGTAGATATAAACAGCGAATATGTAGCTGCGGGAAGTTTAAAGTTCGAAAATTTACGTGATGTAGAGCAATTTAAAATTATAAGCCCATATGCAGAGAGTTTGATTAAAATAAAGACAGAGGATGGAAATACATATGACATGGCTATCCTGAGCAACCTTGGAGGGTTAATCAGCTACAGTTACCTTTTCGACGACGAAGGAAAGGTCACGCTCAATTTATACTTAATAATATCAAAACTTCTTTTCGGTGATAGCGATACTTTTAGGTTTTTAGTAGTCGGGGAGGATAACCTAGATTTAAGGAAAGCTTTCGATTATACTCTTTTAAGCTACGATTGGAAAAGTGCTGTGGTCCCGGTTTTATCGATTTACGACGTAGTAATTCTTGTCAACGGTGTTTTTCCTGTTTCAGACCCCAGGTTATTGGAGTATACTACAAATGGTGGAACTATGGTTGTAATTGGTAGAGGAGATGTTCAAAAATATATACCAGATTTGATAGTTGATAATAATGTTTTTCCAGTGCCAAAAGATTACAAATTTCCCTTTTCAAAATCTATTTCCGTAAAAATGCCTCCGAATGGTGCAATAAATCTTGTAACTTCCTCATCACAAGACAGCCTTGTGTGGAAAATTAACCTTGGACTGGGCCAGGTCATATTCTATCCACTTGATTTGTTGAAGAAAGAATATCGAGGTTTACTCATCCAAGTTATCTTGTCACAACTTCCAATATCAATTCAACCAATAGTAAATAGTTGGTCAATGTTCATTGACGATTTTCCATTACCAGCCTACAACAGAAAGTTGGATATAATCACTAAGGAGTTTGGTGATATAACGGACAATGAATTCTATTACAACGTATGGTGGCCTGCAATGAAGCAATTGTCTAAAGAATTCGCCATAAAATACACAACATTTTTGGTTACCAATTACAACGCATCTTTCACATGGCCATTCAGCTTTCAAGAATACACAAACACACCTCAACAATTGATCACGCTGAAAGAACTACTCAATAGTAATTTCGAAATAGGTATACATGGTTACAATCATATCCCGTTAACGGCTGACCGATGGTCAGCAGAACAATTAGATTTGGTTTTATCTATTTTCAAGATATTCCTACGGAACACACTTGGGGAAGGTTACATCCCTTATAGTTATGTGGCGCCTGATAACATAATAGACTTGTTCGGGGTAGAAAAGTTGTTGAAGTCCTTCCCGAGTATAAAGGTCATAGGGACAACCTACAGAGGAGCAACTACACTTTCTGAGTTTGAGATATTGTTTGACAAGGTAGTTGTAATACCAAGAACTACGTATGGATATTATCCGGTAGACAGATTAATTGCTAACTCCGTATTAGCACTTATGTCACTTGGAACATATCAGTATTTCTTACACCCAGATGATCTGTTCTCAAAAGATAGAAATCCCGACGGAAAGACGTGGAAAGAAATGTACGAGAGTCTGAGGAGCTTCCTTTCTACCATGAAACAATATTATCCTTTTCTTAGAAATCATTGGGCGTCTGAAAGTGGGGATGTGATATACACTTTCTTTAAAGAACGCCCGATTATAAAAAAAGAATCAGGAAACATCTCTGTTCTGCTACCTATTGGTTATCATCTTCCAAGATACTATTATGTGCGAGTTTCAGGACCTTTTACTCTTTCCGGTGGCAAAATTGTGTACTCTTATGGAAACTTAATAATTGTTGAACAAACAGAAAATAAGATGGAAATACGACAATAGGAGGTCTTTATTAGTGCAGTACAGGTTTATAGCCTTAGACTTAGGCGATGACGTTGACATTAAGAGATTGATGCAGGAAAAATCATCACATATTGAATACATAAGATGGGAAGAACCGTTTAAATTTAAATACGCGCAGGGAACTGTTTACGTTTACTCATTCGGAGCCGTAGTTGGATTGAATGTACCTAGCAATCAATTTAATAGCCTTGTTTCTGAACTTGATGAATATGTGATTGGTAATGTGAAGCACACAGCGACAGAAATACTTGAGGTGCTAGTTAACAAAGATACAAAAGACAGAGAAATCGAAATTTCGGAAGATAGAGTTTACGTATCACGAATAGACGAAGGCGTGCTATCAACGGTTGCTTTCGTTTTAGCTCAGAGTGTTTCTTTGCACAGGATAGAGCAAAAAACAGATCTTCTAATAGACGAAATCGAGAAATTCCTGTCAGAAAAGGGAAAAGTAGCGAAAGGCAGAAAGGCTTTAGGACTTGCAATGAAAATATTAAAAACAAGACACGAGATACTCTCGGACGTTATGATACTTGACAAACCTGATATTGCCTGGGAAAACGAATTGTACGACCAGCTGTATCAGAAACTTGCCAGGTATTACGAACTCTCAAGAAGATACAAAAACGTGACAACGAAGTTAGACCATGCCTTTGAGGTTGCAAGCGTTCTCTTAGAGATTCATAGTGAAAGTAAAGCAAATTTCTTAGAATGGATGATTATACTTTTGTTTGTTTTAGAAATCGTAGTGATGCTTATCGAGAAACTCTTTTGAAAGATTTTGCTTTTAACAAACAAATGGCTATAATATTACCGCACATCAAAAAAGGGAGGGATAACTATGAAACGATACCTTGTTGTACTTTTGTTGTTAGTCAGTTTATTTGCTCTTGCGGTGAAGATTACGTTATTCCACATCAATGACACCCATGGACACGCTTGGCCATTTACAGACTCTGCTGGAAATATCATAGGTGGTTTTTCAACGGTTGCTACAATGATTGATGCAGAAAGGAAGGTTAATCCCTACGTTCTCTTCCTACATGCAGGAGATATAAACACAGGGGTTCCTGAATCAGACTTATTAAATGCACTGCCTGACATATTTGTCCTGAATAGGATGAAGCTCGATGCTATGGCGGTTGGTAACCATGAATTTGACAAGCCAAGAGAAGTGCTTTTGAGACAAATCAGCTGGGCAAAGTTCCCATTTTTAAGTGCAAATATTTACAAAGATGGAAAGCCATTCTTTACACCTTACATAATTAAAAACATTGGTGGGGTTAGAGTAGCAATTGTAGGTTTTACAACCGAACACACAAAGATACTTGAAGGTCCAAATTCTGAAGATTTGGAATTCAAGAATGTAATCGAAGTTGCAAAAGCACTGATTCCGGAAATTAGGAAACAAGCCGATATTGTAATTGCATTAACGCACCTTGGCATTGGTCAAGGTTATTCGGAACTTTACACAACCGCTGACCAATTGGCTCAGCAAGTTTCTGGCATTGATTTAATAATCGATGGTCACAGTCACACAAATCTTTCTCAACCTATAGTAGTCAACGGAGTTCCTATAGTTCAGGCATTCGAATGGGCAAAGGTGTTGGGCAGAGCTGATATTTACTTCGAAGACGGGAAAGTTACGAAAATAGAATGGCAAGCAATACCTGTGGTTCAGGCTAAAGTTGTTGGAAAAGATGAGGCAGGCAAAAATGTATACCAGGTAATCACTCCTGAAGCAGCATATGTAAAGACGGCTCTCGATTATTTCAAAAAACTCGGCGGAGCGAAACTCGATACAGTAATTGGTTATACAGAAATCCTACTGAACGGGGAAAGGGCAGATGTTAGGTCCAAGACAACAAACCTTGCTAATCTTATAACAGATGCTATGCTTTGGAAAACAGGGGCAGATGTGGCACTTACAAACGGTGGAGGAATAAGAGCTTCCATTAAGCCTGGAGAGATTAAGATAAGAGATATCCTAACAGTGCTCCCCTTTGGAAACACATTATATGTGCTGGAAATGAAAGGCTCAGACCTTCTCAAGGTCTTTGAATATGCTGCATCAGTTCCAAACGGACAGGGTGCGTTCTTGCAAGTTGCCGGTGCAACCTGGAAAGCAGAAGGAGGAAAACTTGTTGAAGTGCTCATCAATGGGGAACCGATAGACCCAGAAAAAGTATATAAAGTAGTGACCAATAACTACATGGCATCAGGTGGAGATGGATACACAATGTTGAAGGGACAAAAAGGATACGACACGTTCTATGTTATGGCTGACGTTGTAGTTGAGTATATCCAAAAGGTACTCGGTGGAAAAATTACAAGTTACGACGATAAACCAAGAGTTGAAAGAAAATAAAACCACAAAAACTAAAATCTACGGGCGGGATTGCAACCCGCCCTTTTTTATTTTTTCACCCTTAGATAGGTTGTGGCTGATATTAACTTTCTTTGTAAAATATTGTATAATGAATTTGAGGTGATGCATATGGAAAGAAAGTATCAAATTTTGGAGCTGTTGAAAAAAAGTAAGACGCCAGTTAAAGGCAAATATTTAGCAGAACTCTTTAATGTAAGTAGACAGATTATAGTTTCCGACATTGCACAGTTGAGAGAAGAAGGACATAGGATAGTTGCCACAAGAGATGGTTACCTCTACGATGAAGGAAACAAAGTGCGCAGGGTTGTCGCTGTAAAGCATTCCTCAAAGGACATATACGACGAGCTTAGGCGTATAGTCGAAAACGGAGGAAAAGTCTTGGACGTTATCGTAGAACATCCTGTATATGGAGAAATTATTGGAAGGATAGATGTTTCTACTCTTGACGAAGTAGAGAAATTTGTTTCTCTATTAGCTGCAAGCGGTACAAAACCGCTTTCTGAAATTTCAAATGGTGTACACCTTCATACCATAGAAGCCCCAGATGAAGAGACTATGGAAAAGATTCTCAAAGCAATCAGTAAATACAGACTCTCAAAAGGTGATACAGAGAAGAATGAAAAAACAGAGGATGATGAGTAACTTATCTGACGGGGGGTGCTAAGATGGAGGCGTTGTTAATAGTTGACCTGCAAAATGACTTTGCAAAACCAGGCGGTGCTCTTTATTTTCCGGGTGCCGAGAATGTTATCTTTCCAATTGTTGAGTTAGCAAAAGAATTCAAGAAAAGAGACTTGCCGATTATATATACAAAAGATTGGCATGAGGACAACGACTACGAGTTTAGCATATGGGGTGTCCATTGCTTGCACGATACAAAAGGAAGTGAGATTGTGGATGAGCTAAAAGAAGTATTAGATGGGTATGAAAAAGCTTATGAAATAAAGAAAAGCAGGTACTCTGCGTTTTACGGAACTAATCTTGAGAACTTGCTCAGAGAATTGGATATTAGAAAAGTCTACGTCGGCGGACTTGTAACTCATATATGCGTTCTGTTTACTGTTGAAGAATTGAGGAATCGAGGTATAGAAACAGTTGTATATTCTACATGCGTCGACAGTTTCGACAAAGAAATGCACAATTTTGCACTGCGCGAGATGGAGGAAGTTTTGCTTGCAAAGGTCATTTAGGCAGTTCTTGAAAGCGTAATCAATCTTAATCCAATGTTAATTGTACTTATCTAAAAGTATGTTAAACTTACTTAGCATGTGCATACGAACATAAGATACGCACAGATATTTTTTCCGCTCCTTTCTCCTTGCGTGTGAGGTAATCCACCCAACTAACCTGACAAGTAAGACGGCAAGGTGAGGGGTGGAAATTTCTAAATCCCGCAGGGAAGAAAGGTAGGAGTAGATATGAAGAACACAGATGTTACGAAAAGCGTTGAAAGAGGAAGTGGTTTCGAAGTTTTTAGCTTAAGTGAGGAAACACTCTTAGCTATTGAGAAGAAAGGTTATACTCAACCCACTGAAATTCAGAAGTTGGTGCTTCCTGTCGCTCTTGGGACTGATAAAGATATAATCGCTCAAGCTCAGACTGGAACAGGAAAGACAGCGGCATTTGTGATACCAATACTTGAACGTATCGACTTTAAGGTAGATAAGAGTATCAAAGCGTTGATAGTCACACCTACAAGAGAATTAGCACTTCAGATATACGAGGAGATAAAAAGCCTGAGAGGGAATCGTAAGATTAAAGTGGCCACGGTTTATGGAGGACAATCGATGGAACGACAACTTAAAGACCTAGCAAAAGGTGTAGATATTGTTGTTGGAACACCTGGAAGATTGCTTGACCATATAAATCGCAAAACGCTCGATTTGTCCAATGTGAAGTACTTGGTATTAGATGAAGCTGACAGAATGCTTGACATGGGATTTTTGGATGATGTGCTTGAGATAATTAAACAAACACCTGAAACCAAGCGCACATTTCTCTTTTCAGCAACAATGCCGAAAGAAATAGTAAGCATTGCAAGAAAATTCATGAAGGATTATGAACATATATCCACTGTAAAAGAAGAACTCACAACAGAGAATGCAGAACAGCTTTACTTCGAAGTTGAAGAGGGCGATAAGTTACCACTCTTGTGTAGAATAATTGATATGAATCCTGAGTTCTATGGTATTGTCTTCTGCCAGACAAAAGTCGAAGTCGATGAGATTGCTAAGAAACTGTCGGACCTGGGGTATAACGCAGATGGGTTGCACGGTGATTATTCACAATCTCAAAGGGAACGAGTGCTTGATAAATTTAGAAAAAAGCAGTTGAACATACTTGTTACTACGGATGTTGCGGCAAGGGGAATAGATATAGAAGGACTCACCCATGTCATCAATTACTCTGTTCCAAGAGATCCGGAATACTATGTACACAGGATAGGTCGAACGGGAAGAGCAGGGAAGAAAGGACTTGCAATTACTTTCGTAACAAGGAGCGATTACTATCATTTTACTAGAGTAAAGAGATTCGCAAAGGCAGAGATAGTAAAGGATAAAATCCCCTTGGTTGAAGATATACTTAACAGGCAATTAGAAAGTGTTATCAATAACATCAGGAAAGAATCATACGTTTCGAATGAACTCTTCAGACAAGTCGCTCAAAAATTGATTGAAGAGATAGGACCTACAGAAGCAGTTGAAATGTTACTTCATACCCTTTTAAAAGAGAAGATAGATATTACACGTTATGGAAACATAAAAGTGAAGGATTTTTCAAAACACTCAGAGAATAACTCGACTGTGAGGTTATTTGTGGCACTTGGTTCTTCTAAAGGTTTGGATAAAAAGAGGCTTGTTGAATACATATCTGAAAAAACGGGTATTGAACCAAAAAACATAAACAACGTGCGAGTCTTTGAGACATATTCTTTCATAGACGTTAACGAAGCCGATGCAGATATTATTATGAGGACTCTAAATAAGAACACAGGAAAGAGTGGAAGATATTCGAAATCATCCAAACCATTGGTTCAGAAGGCACGAGAAAAGAAGGTGAATTAACGGTGTTTAATCAAAAAAGGCTCGCACAAGCGAGCCTTTTTTGATTATCAATCACTTCTGACATTCAATTGTTTCACCTGGTTTCATAATAACACACCTGACTCCCATTTTCTCGACTTCTGTTTTAAATTTTTCCGGATCCGCTTTGATAATGTCCCACGTGTTGTAGTGCATTGGAACGACTACTTTAGGTTTTATCATTTCAACAGCTGTTATCGCGTCTTCAACGTCCATAACAAAATTCCCACCAATTGGTAGGAACGCAAGATCTACACCTTTAATTAACTCCATCTCCTTTGTCAATCCCGTGTCACCTGCATGGTATATGGTTTTGCCTTCCGCTTTTATCAAAAAGCCACATGGATTACCTCCATAAATAACCTTGTCTCCGTCATTTATGCCGGAACCATGGACGGCAGGTGTCAGTTTCACTTTGCCGAATTCAAAATAGTAAACTCCTCCGACGTGCATTGGATGAACCTTGCAATCTTTTGACTGCAAATAGTGGCATAGCTCAAAATTCGCAATTACAGTGGCACCATACTTCTTTGCCAGTTCTACAGTGTCACCTAAATGGTCACCATGACCGTGGGTTACAAGGATGTAGTCTAACTTTGGTAGTTCAAATCCCTTTGGATAAGCTGGGTTACCGCTGATAAATGGGTCGATAATTACGTTGTACTTCCCTTCAATTTCGCTAATCAATACTGCTGCATGTCCTAAGAATGTTACCTTCATACTTTTCACCCCCATCCACAAGTTTTTTGGTAGCCTTTATTCATACAAGACAGCTTTAATTATTGCAGGCTCCAATCTGAATTTCGCCCCTTTACCCTGCAAAAAATGGTGAGCAGCGAGTAAATGAATAGATAATTCACTGAACATAAGCTCTTTACCGTTATTCAAGTTCTTTACCAGCGCCACTCTTTTTCTAAAAATCCCATCCTGGAACGGACATGGTAGAAATCCCCTTGCCTCGTCTACTCTTATCTCCCATTTTTCATATTTTATAGGTTCTCCTAAACCTTTCAACCCCTCTTTTACAAGTTTCCTCATAAGCTTGGCTACTTCGACAAAATCTAAGCCGAGATATTGAAATTCTTGTTCGTCAGCAGTGATTATGTCTACAATATTTCTGTCGTCTTCTCCCAAAAATCCATCTGCTGTAATCTTTCCTGGTTTCATGTTTTCTTGCGCTGTGATATACTTGGGAGTCATTTTCATCTAAATCGCCCCCTATCATCAATTAATTATGCAAACTTATCATAGTAAACATCTTTTATACCATATTTATCAAACACTTGAACACAAGCGTTTATCATCCCTGGGCTACCACACAAGTACCCTTCTTTTGGTGTGTTCTGTGGTATAACTGATGCCAAGTATTTGTCCAAAACGTTTGTTATAAGACCGGTTTCGCCTTTCCAGTCGTCTTCTGGTAGAGGGTCTGATAGAGCAGGTATGAAATGGAATTTTGGCCATTCCTTTTCAAGTTCTTGGAATAATTCCACATAATAAAGGTCTCGTTTGCTACGTGCACCAAAGAAATACCACACATTTCTGTCTGTTATTCCCCGCTCCCACATGTCAAGGATAATAGATTTTATCGGCGCCATTCCGCTTCCGCCGGCAACCATTATCATATCAGCGTTCGTTTCTCTCATATAGAATTCACCAAAGGGTCCAACTACTTCGACCACATCTCCTTCTTTCATATATTTATGCACGTAAGTTGTTGCAATTCCACCTGGAACTAATCTTATTAATAACTCGATATGATTCTTATCACTGGGAGAAGAAGATATTGAGTATGCCCTTTGGGTAGTTTCCTTAATGTTTTCATACGGTGGAATAACTAGTTGGACATACTGACCGGCTTTGAAGTTTATCTCGTTAGGTTCCACTAACCGGATTCTGAGTTCCTTGATATCGTAAGTCACATCTTTAATGCTCTCAACGATACCTTTAAACTTTTTGATGTTGAACAGCTCTTCTGGCAAATATATTTTTATGTCTTTCTTCAATTTTATCTGGCAAGCCAATCTTATATTTTCAGCTATCTCCTCTTTTGACATATAAGGTAGTTCGGTTGGTAGATGCATACCGACGTCAGATAACACTTTCACCTTACAGGCACCGCAACTACCTCGTCCACCACATGCAGATGGAACGAATATCCCTGCTGAGCTAAGTGTATGTAGAAGAGGTGCCCCACCTTTCACTTTTAGCTTCTTCTTTCCGTTATTAATATCGATTTCTACTTCTCCGTAGTTGTTAACAACACCATCGACAATGACTATCATCAAAGCCAAAGCAGTACTAATTATTGATACCACCAAAGGTGCAACGATTATTTCCATACTTATCACCACCCAACATCAATATAATCACTGAACGTTTATCATGCCGGCAAAGCCAATGAATGCCATTGCCATTATACCAATGGTGATAAGCGTTATACCAACACCTTTAAGCGGAGCCGGAACTGGTGCATTCTCTGTCTTCTTTCTGATAGCTGCCAAAAGAACAATTGCAAGCCACCAGCCAATTCCACTACCGAGTCCGAAAAAGACAGACTGAACGAAGGAATAGTTTCTAAGTTGCATAAACAAGGCTACACCAAGAATCGCACAATTAACTGTTATTAAAGGTAGGAAAATACCAAGGACCATGTAAAGATTGGGTGAAACTCTATCTATTATCATCTCAAGAACTTGGACAACAGCAGCTATTACGATGATGTAGATTATGTATCTAAGATAACCTATATCTAGTGGAGTTATCACGTATTTTTCCAGAATCCAGTTAAGTGCAGTTGTTATCGTCATAACAAGTGTTACTGCAATTCCTAAGCCGTTGGAAGATTTCAAATCCTTCGAAATGGAAATAAAAGAACACATTCCAAGGAAGTTTGTGAGTAGTATATTGCTGGTAAAAATGGAAGCGAAAAACAACACTAATGGATTAATGTTGGGATACATCATTTCTTTTCACCCCCTGAGGACTGGCTGACATCTTTTTTTATCTGCATACCTCTGATTATCCAAATTAAAGAGGCTAAGACAAAGAACGCACTTGGTGGCATAACCATAACCGTCCACTTTGGGAACGAATTAGGCACAACTTGAAAACCAAGGATTGTACCAAATCCCAGAAGCTCTCTAAAAAACGCAACAACAACCAAGACGAACATGTATCCAAGACCTGCTGTAAAACCGTCCCAGAACGAAATCAGTGGTTTGTTCCCCTGAGCGAAAGCTTCCGCACGCCCCATGATTATACAGTTCGTAATAATCAAACCAACATATGGTCCAAGCGCTTTACTTACGTCAGGAACGTAAGCTCTAAGAACTATATCGACCATAATAACGTAGAACGATATGACAAGCACTTGTGTAATCATCCTGACCTTTCTTGGAATTAAGTTTCTCATAGCGGAAATTGTAAAGTTGGAAAGAGCGGTTACAAGTGTAACGCCGATAGTCATTATAAGTGTGTTTTTCAGATTATTGGTAACAGCAAGTGTGGAACATATACCTAATATTTGCACAATTACTGGGTTTTCTAACCAAAAGTTATTTTTCAATATCTTTTTGAAATTGGACATTTCAGTTCACCCCCAGTAACGATTTAAGAACAGGTATATACGTTGCAATTATCTTTTCTATAGATTTAGATGTTAACGTAGCGCCAGTTATTGCATCAACTAGTCCATCATCCTTCGAGTCAGATACCTTCGCAGTTGACACCACTATCTTATCATTCACTATCGCTTCGTTTCGAAATTGTTCTTTGAACCAACTTTCCTCAATTCGACCTCCGAGACCAGGTGTTTCACTCTGTGAGATAAAATCTATTCCTACGATTCTTGAAACATTGCTATCAACAGCTAGCACGCCTGAAATATTTCCCCACAGACCACTTCCGTTAAAGAGAATGGCATAAACTGTCTCACCATCCACTTCCGAAGAAAACAGACTGTATGAATCTTTCATTTCCACTGTAATTTTTGATTTGAAAACATTAATGGCTTCTTCATCGTTCTCATATGGGATGCCCATGGCATTAAGAACAGCCCGAACCATGAACAATTCTTGATTCTTTTTCACTTGCTGTGATGTCATAGCATTTAAACCAGAAAGGACAATAAGAAAGACGAATGACACAATGAATGTGAAAGTCACAGTGTAAAATTTACTATCCCTATCGAATCTCATGCTTCCACCTTCTTTTCAGAAGCATCATTGTTTACGCTCTTTACTGGTTTTTTAACTTTTTTGTCCTTAATAATCTCATCGAGAAGAGGAGCAAACATGTTTCCAATCAGTATTGCAAAACTCCATCCTTCGGAAAATAAGGAAAACGTTCGAATAACTACTCCAGATAAACCTATAATTATTCCATATATCCACATTGACTTAATTTTCTTGGGTGCAGTTATAGGTTCTGTTGCCATGAAAACAGTAATAAAAAGCAAACTTCCGGAAAGCATTGCAGGAATTGTAGGTAACGATTTTGGAACGTTGAAAAGATCCAACAAAAAAGTAAGAAGCACGGCGGAACCATAAGTTGAAATCATCAATCTCCAGTTTGCAGTCTTTGTCCATATCAAATAAATTGCCGCCAATAATATGAGTAAAACGGGTGCTTCACCCATGGCCCCAGCCCGCCAACCAAGTAACAAATTCAATAAATCCACATTCTGACCATCTCTGAGAATTTGTAATGGAGTTGCAGAAGTCGCTGCATCCAAGCCAAACAAAGATGGCTTGAACCAACCAGATGTCATATAAAGTGGGAAGGTTATGTATATGAATAATCTACCAACGATTGCAGGATTAAAGACGTTCCTACTAAATCCGCCGTATACCTCTTTTCCAAAAGCCACACCAAAGGCGATTCCTATTATTGCAACCCAAAAGGGGACAGAAGGTGGCAAAGAAAGCAAAAATAACATAGCTGTTACAAGAACTGCCTCGCTCACAGGTTTGTTTTTACGTTTTTCAAACAAGTATTCGACAAAGATAGCTGTGAGAAGAACCCAAAACCCTAACCAGATAACACGCAATCCATATGCAAAGATGGAAAACATCAGAATAGGTGTGAGTGCATAGAGCATCTTCCTCATCATAGGTTGTTTCTGGAATTTTATAGGACCTGTGAAGCCCATTCTCACATCCCCCTTTTTTGAAGGAAATTATGGCATAACTGAAGATAATAGCTTGATAACATATGAATACACAATTAGAACCACTAAAATTATACCACGTTTTTAACACAGTCTAACATTATCTATTTGAAAGTTTAGGACAATGTTTTAAAAAGCACGGTTTCTTGTAAATTGTGTTTTGGAAAATATTGATTTTTTCACACTTTTAAAACGAAAGTAGCTCTAATTACCCTGTTCTAAGTGGTTTAATTAAATTTTTTTATATTGTTTGCTGTATGGTATACTATGTAATAATAGTGTAAACATATCTCTGCTTATATTTTTAAAGAATTAAAGGTTTAATCAGTTTTCTAAGGTTTTTTGTTGGAATAAGTCCAAAGTTTCCAACATTCAACTAGGAGGTGAAAGTATGAGTAAGTACAGACCGATTTTTGTCTTAATGGGTTTAGCTATCTTTACAAGTTTTTTATTTGCTGGGCATCTTGATAAGTTTTTTAACATTCAGAAGTTCAAAGGAGAATACAAAATAATTTCCTCTGAAACCTTGCAGAAGACTTCAGGATGGATTTCTGTGGAAGGTGTTGTATATAACCTTGGAACTTCCGCACCAGCTAAAAAATTTGTCACGTTATCAGAGGTAGATCCAAAGCTTCTTTCAAACGATAAGATTGTTGGAATTCTTGGTGTTACGATTTCTGAACTTTCGAAGTACAATGGAAAAAACGCACCTATAATGGTTGCTGTTAACGGGATAGTTTACAATCTTTCTGCTTCAAAATCATGGGCAGGAGGAACGCATAAAAATAAGCACGTTGCTGGTCAGGATTTGACTTACGACATCTTAAAACTCTCACCACATGGCATTTCCAAAATAAAATCGTTCCCATCCTACGGTGTTCTTGTTTTCACCCCAGATGAGCTGATTAAATACGACGGAAAGCAACAAAAGAAAATCTATGTTTCTGTTTATGGTATCGTTCATGATGCTACTCAGTCAAGAAAATTTACAGGTGGTGAACATTATGGTCATGATATGGGAGTAGATCTCACGAGTGAAATACTCTCGCTTCAAGGACATGTTAATTTGCTCAGCAAGTTGTATCCTATTGGATTATATGTCTTCAACGACGAAACCATCTCTAAATTTAACGGAAAAGATGGTAAACCTTTTGTTATTGTTGGAGATCTTGTGTACGACGTGTCCAAAAATGCACAAGGAATAAAAGCAGGAACGGTTTACAATGGTCAACCTCGCAAAGAGTGGTTAATTGTGGGATTTATGATGAACTGAAAATAACTTAAGCGGAGTTGGGAATAGATGGTGTACAAAGTACTCGGATTTATCCACGGTTATTTAGCTTTGGGAACGATAAAATTACACACTGGTCTTATTCTTTGGATGGGTATACTTTTTTGCATTTTTAGGTTTCTTGTTTAAAAACAAGGTTGGTAAGAAGTGGATAGTTTACAACAGAATTTTTGGATTTATCTTAATTGGACTGTTTTTCTTGCATTATTTCTTCCCATGGATCAGAAAATAAGGCAATTAGATGATAACTGTAAAGGCAACTTTGGCGGAATTCACTTTACTTGACTTTGTATTAACAATGTGGTAAAATTAATACAGACAAATTTAACTTATACTGCGTTTAGTTATGTAATTTTAACAGAAGCTGATCATTTTGGAGGTGAGTACAATGAAATTTCAAGGGACGTGTGGAGAAATTGAAGTAACCGAAAAAGCATTAAAGAAAATAGTCTACTATGCGTTAACCGAACTTTCAGACAGGTTGAATGTTGCAGCTAAGAACTGGTTACAGAAGGTCCTAAATGTATTTTCATCTGAAGAGTCCAACGTTGTAATTAACGAAGACGAAGCAAGTATTACAGTGGACCTTTATGTTGCTATTGGTTATGGTATAAACATTCCAGAAACATTTGCTATGCTGAAAGAAAAGATAATAGAGTCATTCAAAAAACACCTCGCGTTAGAAAATGTGGAGGTCAACATGCATGTGACGGAAGTTAAGTGATTATTCTCTTAAAGGAGGTAGTTATATGGGAAGAATAGAGATTAATGCGAACGTTTATCAAGAGATAGTTTACAGAACTGTCTGCGAGTTTTTCGGATTAGAGGATGCTGAAAAGGCGGTTAGTTTCAAAAAGAGTAACGTTATTGTTGAAAAGCCTCAACTGTCGGAAGAAGAAGAGAAGGAGAGGGTAAAATTCTCAATCCAACTGCCGGCAAAGTTTGGTTTGAATTTCATAGAATTTTCTAACAATGTTGCATGTCATGTGAAGTCAAAAGTAGAAGAAATGACCGGTATGATTGTAGAAAGTGTTAATATCAAGGTTGCTGATGTTTTAACAGAAAACGAGAATATTTGAGATTTTGGCTTTCTAAATGTATGAAATCAGTGGCTATTCTAAGGGCCATTGGGATTGTGATTTTCCCAATGGCCCTGTTGTTAAGTTATTAAGTATATACAATCATATACAATATACAAATTCGAGTGGAGAGGTCTCAAGAGGTTTCAAGATGAAAGACAAAAAATAATATTGAAAAGTATTTTTAAAGGAAGGGGTAGCAAATTCTATAACGCATGGGATCGGAACTTTATTAAGCGTTGCCGGGGACCGCTGTTTTGATAGTAATTGCATCAGTTTAAGGTGGTGTTGCAAAGATAATTTCTGCTGTGATTTAAGGGAAACCATAGGGAGGGTATTCCTTATCATTGTATGGCTCTTGACAGTTCTTGGTGTCATATTCAAAGTGTTTTTTATGAGAAAATTTGTTTTCCTATCTACAATTTTAAAAACTATCGCAACCAAAGTTTGGGGAAAAGTTAGGAAGTTTGCAGAGGGGTGTCAGTGTGGGAAAACAGTTTTTTATGTGCGCGATTGTTCTGTTAGCGCTACTCGTTAATGTATTTACTTTTGGTCAAGAAAGTTTCACGCTTAATGTCTCACTGAAATTTCCGAATGACAATGGACCTGATACTCTGATAAACAATTTGAAAAGCACCAATGTTGAACTTTCTTATGTTTATGAAATTACTATCTCTGGTGAGAATTATTTTGAAAGATATACCTCAACTTCTCCAATTTTAAGCCTAAACGTTTCACAACAAGGGGTTTATGAAGTTAGCGTATTCGTAATAGTTGGAAAAGACATTTATTTCACAGGTGTGGCTACGGCTACAGTAGACTACAGTTCTTTAACTCAAGATATAGAAGTTCATCTTAAACATAATATGTCGAAACTGCTTATCACATTAGACGTTGACAAGATAGAAGCACTTAGCGGGAAAAGAATTTTAATCACCTCCAATGATTCTGTAAGCGCAGTATTTAATGAACTCCTAGATACGAGTGTCTTTCCATTACTGATTGATATAGTTCCAGGCAGTTACAAAGTTGACATAGTAGCAGAAAGCAATGCTACTTCTAATCCTACTGAGACATCACTTTCTACTACGGAGTTAAAAATCCAACCTGGTCGATTTTACCCTTTGATGGCTTCCTTCAAAAAAGGAACTCCAGCTTTGTTGAATAATTTGGCAAAAGTATCAAAATTAATTGCTTTCGATATTAACACACGTGAGATTATTTTTGAGCGTGAGGGAAAATACAAACTGTCAAAAAGTCTATCACTCAACGGAAAAACTAATGCAAGTTGGTCAAATGTACTATTTCCTGGGATCAGCGACTTGTATCTCATGTTTGAAAACGGTGAAATAACTAGTATTAATTACGAAGAAAACTTTCCTTCAAGAGTTCGCGTTCTCTTGAGTTCACAACAGACTTCTGTTGGCGGATTGCTGTCAAGTAGTTTTGAACACGTTACTGTGAAGCCTCAGCAAGATTATTTGCTTTTTGTCTTTGACAAGACGTATTACCAAGTTATGAAACTTCAGTCTGGGCACGTTGTTCGATTTCAGAATCAATCCGATGGACTCATTATTGAAACCGGAGACGGGATAATTGGACCTTTTGAAAAAAGTTCACGTTTCTACATAAAACCACTGTCTAAGGATTCATCAATAGAGATTATTGAAAAGAGCAGGAATAAATATTCTGGAAGCTTTGAGATATTTGTAAACGATAGTGGCGGACTCAGCATAATCAATGATTTACCAGTAGAAGAATATCTAAGAAGTGTTGTATCAAGCGAAATGCCGAGCACCTATCATCCTGAAGCATTGAAAGCACAAGCTGTGACAGCTCGAACTTATACTTTGAATAAAATCCTATCTGATAGAAGATACGCAAGATTAGGTGCGAATATTGATGATTCTACAAACTTTCAAGCTTACAATTTCCAGAAACCTAACGAAAAAGCTTCCAAAGCTGTTATAGAAACTGAAGGTTGGATCCTTATGCACCTTAATAAACCAGCGGAAACATTTTATTACGCTGCATCAGGCGGTCATTCCATGAGTTCTGCGGATGTCTTTAAAGCGAAAATAAGTTATTTACCACCAAAGCTAATGGCTGTTGAGAGGGAAATCACACTTTTACTTGATGATGAAATGGCATTACTTAATTTTCTAAAAAATTGGAATGTTTCATTGTTAAGAGATTTGGGTTTCCCAGAAGCTAGTAACGGTTATTTCCGCTGGAAGGTGGAATACTTTTCAGAAGAGCTCCTACCAATCCTCAAATCTCTTAAAGACACAAAAACTTTAGACCTTGAAAATGCGGTCATTTTAAAAGCCAAATACAAGCCAACTGAGTTATTAGCCGACTTTGTTAATCTTGTCTTAAAACCCAAGCTTTTAGCAGAAGCAGATGTAACAAGCATCTCTGAATTAGGAAATGATTTCTCTACACTTTTGAATAATCTTCCGGAGATACAGGATCAGACGATTACAACCGAGCAATTTCAGAACATACACCAACAAAATAGCGAAGACTACGGTTCAAATGAACAACAAGAAAGAATCGTTAACATTTATATTACTCAAAGAACCCCTGGAAAGTATGTCAAAGAAGTAGTCGTAGAGACAAATAAAAGATTGTATAAAATAGCAGACGAGCAAGTACTAAAACTATTCTCACCGAATGGGAAAAAGGTGGTATTACAAAATGGCATAGTCAGATCAGATTTCACTTCGCTTCCGAGTTTCTTTTTTACCATAGATGTTATTAGGAACGATGATGGTTATGCGGAAAAGGTGGTGCTTTACGGTGGAGGATTTGGACATGGAATAGGTATGAGCCAGGTGGCTGCAAACTTTCTAGCAAAGGATTACGGCTGGGATTACGTTACTATATTAGAATTCTTTTATCCGGGAACAGTTTTGTCCAAGGTTTACTAAAATCTATTACTTCAGTTATAAAAACTAACGGTAGCTACAGTTTTCTTACCATTTCGTATTGTGTTAACAATATCTTGAAATCATTCTTTTCCAAAGCACTGTGTAGTAAATCATCTTCAGCTACAGCAACTACAGATATTATTGACGGCCTTGTATTCTTTACTATATAATCAACAGAAACCTTCACAACCAAATCCCAATCTTCAGGTGCTGGAGACCTCGGTGCGCAGTCGACTATGTAGGAAGAATTTTCGTCTGTTTTGCCCCAAACCAAGTATCCTTCGATGTTTTTGGAGTGTAATCTAACCAAGTTGTATCTTCCGTCAGACAGCATCAATGTTATTGGTTCACGTTGCCAATTTACCTTTCTTGGTATATTTATCTCGTTACTCAGCGCAATTGAGTAAACTAGTCTGTTGTCAGTTTGAAGGACAGAGTAGTGTACATCATATTCTTGGGGATTCTCTAGAACAAATGTGTCAAGATTTCTCAACTTTCTGAATCCGTTTTTATCGTAGAATCTTAGAGCTCGTTCGTCTGCAGCTGCAACTTCGAGTGTTACGTGATCAATGTTTTTCATCTTTAAATGCCTAAATGTATGTTTCAATATTCTATCTGCCAAGCCTTTTCCACGTTCGTTTGGCACAACACCCATTGCGTCTATTCTTGCTCTGTTTCCACGTATTGCGACAAGAATAAAGCCTACAGGTTCATTATCCTTGAGGAACACAAAGGAATCGCTGAAGGAAATAGAGTTTTCTCTAGCATCCATCTTAAATGATAGAACGTTCCAGTTTATTGGAATTACGTAGTCGGAAAAAACCATGTTTACTAACTCAACAAAATCTATAAGTGGAAATTCCGCAAGAGTAACTATTTTCTCTTCCATAGTTTTTACCCCCTTGGAAGGTGGAAATTCCCTGATGAAAGCATTTTATTCGGCGTGAACCAGTTTAATAATTGCTTCAGCAAGATTTTCATCAAGAATTCCCACTGCTGACAGATTAATTTTTCCTACAGCTTTTGCAAGAGTTTTTTTGTCCGCAATTTCGATATATGGAACATTGTTTATTTCACATCTTATCTTTAGGTCCTTCTTTACCCTTTCCCCAGCATCTTTTGCCACAATTAATACTTTTTTACGCAACCTTTTATCGCTTAGGTATTCCTTTAACATATCCTTTCCAAAAGCAATCTTATTCGCTCTAGCTGCAAACCCCATGTATGTAAGTATCTTGTTGATTTTTTGCTCATCCATATAATCACCTTCTCGTAAATGCTCGGCTTTACCCTTGTAATTCGTCACTTGTTACGCACGCGTAGGCATTGTGTGCATGAATCGACTCAAAGCTTTCAACTTCTACTCTATACCATTTTATTTTATCATACTTTTTCAACTCAAGTGCAACATCTCTCGCTACGTCCTCTACAAATTTTGGATGGTCGTAGGCGAGCTCTGTTACATACTTCTCATCTGGCCTTTTAAGTAAGGTGAATATAGGTGCGCTCGCCGATTTTTCCACAATCTCTATGATGTCTTCTATCCATATCATTTCTCTACTTTCGTAAGATACTTTACATATAGCTCTTTGATTGTGCGCACCTCTATCGCTGATTTCTTTTGAACATGGACATAGTGTGTGTATTGGAACTACAACCGAAGTTAAAAAGTCAAACCTACTATCGAATATTTCTGCTTCAAAAGTACAGATATATTCAAGATAACTTTCGCTCTTTGTTACTGGTGCCTGCTTTTTAATAAAGTAAGGAAATTCAACTTCTATAACTGCTCTCTTAGCATTTAAAACGTCCTTAAGTTTGTGTAAGATATCTCTCACTCGTTTAGGATTTATCTCTAGGTGATATTCGTTAAGAACTTCGATAAACCTACTCATATGCGTTCCTCGATAGTTTTGTGGAAGGTCTACGTACATATTTATCGTTGCAATTGTTGATTGAACACCATTTGTCTTATCGAGAACCACGATAGGATACCTAACACCTTTTACTCCTACTCTTTTTAGGTATACGTTTCTCAAATCGTATTCGCTTTGGACATCTCTAAGAACCATTCTTTTTCCTCCGATTCCTATTTTTTAAATTCTTCCATGCTATTTAAAGTTTCTTCGACTTTTTTCTTAAGCTCACCATCAGAAAATTCCCGTAGCATCAAAAGTGCTTCCTTACGGTATATAGAATACTTAAAATTGTCTAAAAATGAAGACAAGTAGAATTTTGCGCTCTCAATTTCCCCAATTTTGTACAATGACGAGCCCAAATAAAAGTATACCTCATCAAGCCAGGGATTTTCAATATCCTTAATCTCCCTAAGTAATTTAGCAGCATCGGCGTAATTGCCACTCCTGAAAGCCTGTTTTGCAGCGTCTATTTTCGCTCTTACTTGTGATTTTATCTGTTTTTCAACGAGATAAGACAATTCTTCTAAATTATTGTCCTCAACGTATTTGGAAAAGTCTTTACTGTCAGACACGTATAATTCGTAAGCTTTTACTATCTTTTGGAACCTTTGTAGATGCGAGACGAGATTCACATTGTAAAGGTAAGTGATGACAAACAGTATGCAGAAAATCGTAGCGAGCAAAAGAGACAATTTCTGGGATTTCATGCTAAATAACCACCTTCTGAATCGCTTATTTCCTCTGCTTCAGACTTGTCTTTTGAAAGTCCTGAAAATTCCATATGCTCCACAACAACTTCTTTGAATTTTTCAAACAATTCACGGTCAAACTTTGTTCCAACCATGCTTTGCATTAGTTCAAGAGCTTCCAAAGGACTCAAGGCCTTTCTGTAAGGTCTATCTTCTGTCAACGCAGTGAACACATCGACCAAAGAAACTATTTGTGCTCTGAGACTCAATGTACCTTTCGAAAGCCCATCCGGATAGCCACTTCCATCGATATTTTCATGATGATGCCGGACAACATCTGCCACAAGTTCCCATCCCGGAATTTGCGAAACGACCCTTTCTCCTAATATGGTATGAGTTTTCATTATTTCAAACTCTTCTGGACTAAGTTTCCCAGGTTTCAAAAGTATCTGGTCGGGTATACCTATTTTTCCTACGTCATGAAGTATCGCCCCGTATTTTATTGCGTTGAGCTCTTCTGGGTCGGTTATGTTGAGTTTTGTTGCTAGTGCAAGTGATAGTTGCATAACCTTTTTTGAATGTTCTCCCGTGCCTATGTCTTTGAGTTCAACAGTTTCGGCAAGTGTATTTATCAAAAGGAAATTTCGCTCTTCCAAAGCCGATTGCATTTCCTCTATTTGTGCCATTGTGTTTTCCAATTCTTCGGTCGTTGATTTAAATCCAGCGATTGCTTCCGTATAACGTGAAAATAAATTGTGAATAGCATTTTGAACTTTTAACAAGGGTTCGTGTTTCGTTTCAATTGGGTTGTACTCTAGATATTCGCCAGTTTCTACTCTGAGAATCATATCTGAAATTATACCTTGCAATGCGGAAGCAGCTTTTTCAAGGTCTTTTTCTTTGCGCGCGTGAATGTTGTTCAGAGTCACTAAGGCTACCCAAGGAATCAATCCCCATAGAAAATTGAAGAAGACGCTTGAAAGTAAAACATCTGGATTTGGCGAGATTCTTACGTTAAATTTGTATTTCGTTGTTCCGGATTTCCCTAGAAAGTCTGTAAAATTATTAAAACTGCTATTAACTAAATTACCAATCAATCCTCTTTCAGATGAATAGACAACTCTTCCATCTACCTCAACAATAATCTTGAATTCGCGTGTTGGGAATCTAATCAATGAAATAGGTATTTCTAATAAAAACAGGTTATCTTTCTCTTCATAAACGTACTTAAGTGAATAACCTTTGACAAATATGCCTTTCAAATAAGAATTGGGACCTATTTTCAAATTCTGAGAATAGTCTGAACCGTTGATTTTTAAGTCTTTTGGTAATTCAACAACAACGCCAATGCGATTTTCAATGTAGCTGTCAAGCATTTCGGAAAAATCATTTAAATCTCTCAAAGCTTCCTTATCAAGTCTAATATAAAAAGCAGTTAACAGCAGGATAAAAACTGTCACAATTATTCCGTTGACAATGGCTCCAATTCTTGTTGTTTTATCCACTTTACTGAACCTCCTTGAATTTACCATCTTTGACTACGTAAAGTTGAAGATCTTCTTTGACCCCTTCCTCTGTGAAATAAACGTATCTTTCACCCACTTTGATAATATGTGTGTTGATAAAACGCTTGAATTGTTGAGTGCTTAGAAACCTGTGTTTTTGAATAAAGTCAACCCAATTTTCAATCATTACCAATTCAACTCCTTCTGTTGAATGCAACTTGGGAACCAAGAAATATGTATCTTCTAAAAAAATGCCTCCAAGTCTCAGGAATTCCTTGCTGAAAGAAGCTTCCGTGGCAAATATTCTGATCTTTGGATTTTTTGTTTTCAAAAACTTTATTATTTCGAAGGAATCTTTTTCTACAGTTGTAAGAACAGCAGTATCGTACTTTTCAACAGGGACACTCTTGATGGAGGATAATTCTTGGTAATAAACAAAATCTCCGGGAAAGTAATTTAAAAGGCTTTTAAACTCGTCGCTGTATTCTCTATTTGAATCGTCAAGTACTAACAAAAGGTTACTGCATCCCAACTTTTCCAAATATTCTTGAAATGCCAAAACGATAGATTTATTTGGCGGCATAAGCGAGTAAATATAACCGGATTTTAGCAATTCTGTGGAAGTGATAGTGGGTGAGAGTGCTAAAATATTGTATTTTTTAAGAAATGGAAGAACTTTTTTTCCATCAACCGACATGGAAGGACCTACCACAAATTTAACACCTCGGCTCGAGAGATATTTGAAAAACTTCTCTAAATCACTGTCAATATTGGAAGCAACAAAATTTACTCTATAATTCTTGAGACCTAGATACTCAGCGGCGTTTGTTATAGGATTATAGATGAAACCCACAGTTGTTGAGGTGTAGTTAAACCAAACGAATATGATTGCAAGCATACTTATTAGGAGCACAATGATTTTATACATCACGCAACCCTCCAAGTGATTTTTCAAACGTTTGAAAGCACTCACAGGAAAATTCTTACATCGTCTGTTATAACATAATCCACATATTCAGTAATCCTTGCAATGTCATTTTTACTATTAACTGTCCACAATACTATCTTAATTTCCCTTTTCTTTAATTCCTTAATAATATTTACCAATCGTTCCGGGAAGTAAAGCAAACCAATTACGGGTAAATGGGCACTATAAGTATTTTTGTCAAATAGCGCAAGTATTTCCTCGTCACTCATACTTATATGTTGTTCGTCAAAAAGGTAGCCGAATTTTAAACCACTGTACCTTTCTTTTAATTCATTGATTAAGCGATGGTTGAAAGAACTGAATATGATTTCCCCTTCGTAAAATGTTTTACAGATCAGCACCGACAATTCTCCCGCTTCGTATTCTTTAACTTCAATATTTAAACATCTGTTTTTAGGTGCTAATTTGAGAAATTCCTCAAGTGTCGGAATTGTTTCACCATTACTTTTGTATTCTTTTAACTCGGCAAGTGTTAAATCACCGACCCTAACGCCAGCGCCACAAAAGTTGGTCAGGGTTTCGTCGTGGATTAAAACAGGGACACCGTCTTTTGTTAATCTGACATCTGTTTCTATACCATCAGCTCCAAAGGAGAATGGTGCAAGTAACGATTGGAGTGTGTTTTCTTTATACAATACAGGCAACCCTCTATGACCAAGTATTTTCAATTGTTCTCACCCTCCATAATAGGTTGATTACAGACGACAATATAATTATACCAAACAAAAAGAAATTTCTGTTTGAAATATTTTCTGACTTTCTATAAAAATTCCATAAAAAATGATAAAAAAACAAAGACCCTGGGCTACGCCAGGGTCTTGTAAGTCTTCTATTAATCTTTCTTCTTAATAAGAATTATGAGCGAAGTCTTATTGCTTCCACAACATCCTTTACCGTTTTTATCTTCGACAAGTCTTGATCGCTTATCTTCACACCAAACTCATCTTCAAAAGCCATAACTAAATCTACAACATCAAGAGAATCAGCACCGAGGTCTTCCATCAAGTTCTTGTCTGGTGTAACTTCCGAGATATCCAACCCAAGTTGTTCTGCTACGATTTCACACACTCTTTTTTCCAAATCCATAAGCATTCCCCCTTTTAACTTGGTAAATTTGATACCTACTATAAAAACATCTCCATATTTGACAAAAGTTAATATACCACAATAATTGTTTTTTGTCAATAATAATGTTAGAGGCAATCAAAAAGTTTTATATTGACTAATTTTGTTGTATGGAGTATAATTCTTTCTGAAAAAGACCACACGTCAGTACAAGAGGTGAGATAGCATGGTCACTTTTATAACAGATTCTGGATGTGATTTACCGGCAGGTATTAATTTGCCTTTTGAATTGAAAATTCTCCCGCTCAGAGTGTATGTACGTAACGAAGAATATGAGGACAAAGTTACACTGAATCCTGAAGAGCTTTATCGAATTGAACTGCAAGGTGAGGTTGCCACAACCTCTCTACCTAAACCCAAAGCTGTGGAGAGAGTTCTAAAAGAAGCATCTGAAAGTAGTGAAAAAGTATATGTTATAACCATTTCTTCAAAGCTAAGTAATACGTACGACATTGTTCAAAGTGTTGTCAGTTCGCTCGGGGCCAAGAATATCGTAGTTTTAGACTCAAAAACTGCTTCAATAAAGCAAGGATACGTTCTTTTGAAAGCTATGGAACTTGTGAGAAAAAATGGTAATCTAACACAAAAGGATATTGACAAAGCAGTTGAGAACTCGCAGCTTGTTTTCTTTGTGCCAACGCTTGAATATCTATACAGGGGTGGTCGCATAGGAAAGGCAAAGGCTTTCTTTGGGAAATTACTTAACATAAAGCCTATCCTTACAACAGATAACGAAGGTGAAGTTAACACCTTGGGAACAGTGAGGACTTTGGAATCAGGGGTTTCTTCTATGGCAAAGATAGCGCAAGACTTTGTGAATCAAAAAGGTATTGCACGACACTACTCTATTATTGGTGGTTTTACTATCGAAAGTATGAAAAACTATTTGGACAAATTGATTGCAAATTTTGATGAAAAGGCTGTACTCGGAATTTCAAATATCGGTGCGGCAATAGCTGCACATGTAGGACCGGAAGCATTTGGAATGGTGATTGGTGAAAAAGTAGAGATTTAGTCCTTTGAAAAAGAAGATTATTAAGGAAGAAGGGGGTGGAGATTTTGAAAAGAAGAGTTGTAGTTACTGGAATTGGTGTTATCTCTCCAATTGGGTGTTCTTTGGAAACATTTGCTCAAAATTTGAGAAATATGCACATTGGTATTGACAAGATAACATCTTTCGATGCCTCGAACCTCCCAGTACAAATTGCTGCCGAAGTAAGGGATTTTAAACCTGAAGAGTACATGGACAGAAAACTTGCTAAGCGTCTTGATAGGTTCAATCAGTTTGCCATTGCAGCTGCAAGACAAGCAATAACTATGAGTGGGTTAGATTTCAATGGAATTGAGGAAAGAGTCGCAGTGCTGGTTTCGTCTGGTATGGGCGGATTCCTGACACTTGCAGAACAAAACGAAGTAATGAAAGAGAAAGGTCCTGAAAGAGTAAGTCCATTCTTGATTCCAATGATTCTTATAAACATGGCGAGCGGTGTGATAGCAATGGAATTTGGATTAAAAGGTCCAAACTTTGCTCCCGTAAGCGCATGTGCAACATCTGTTCATTCAATAGCGTTAGGTGCAATGCTGATTCGGCACGGTTACGCAGATGTCGCAATAGTTGGTGGCTCAGAAGCTACAATTGCACCACTTCCCATCTCTGGATTTGCGTCTATGCGAGCACTCTCAACGAGAAACGACGAACCTAAAAAGGCGTCTAGACCTTTTGATAAAGGAAGAGATGGGTTTGTGATGGGGGAAGGAGCGGGAGTTTTAGTACTGGAAAGCGAGGAATTTGCAAGGGCACGTGGTGCGAAAATTATAGCCGAGATAAAGGGTTATGCGATGAATGATGATGCATACCATTTTAGTGCTCCGGATCCTGAAGCAAGAGGGTCAACAAAAGTAATGAAGATGGCAATTGAGGATGCAGCACTTTCGATTAACGAGATTGACTTTGTGAGTTGTCATGCAACAAGTACACCCGCTGGTGACGAAGTAGAGTTGAAAGCTATAGAAAATGTCTTCGGTGAGAGGGTCAAGGATATTTATGTCAACTCAACGAAGACATTAACAGGACATTTATTAGGTGCAGCAGGTGCTGTCGAGACAATAGCTTCCATCGTTCAAATGAACGAAGGATTTATTCACGGAATGCCGAATTTGGAAGAGTTAGATGGACCTGATTATTTCAACATTCCACGAACTACTATTGAAGGTGTAGAAATACGGAATTTTATTAAGAACTCCTTCGGCTTTGGTGGACACAATGCTTCGTTGGTGGTGGGAAGATATGAATGAAAAGAAAACACTAAGAGGAAAAGAAGAAATTCTAAAAATATTGCCCCACAGAGACCCTATACTTTTGGTTGACGAAGTGATTGAACAAGGAGAGGACTACATCATTGCAAAAAAATACGTTACCAAAGATGAACCGGTGTTTAAAGGTCACTTCCCAGGCTATCCAATATATCCGGGAGTCTACATTATTGAAGGTCTTGCGCAAACAGCAGGAGTTTTGTTGTTAGAGAATGTGGAAAGAAATTCAATACCCATCTTCATCGGCATAGACGAAGCGAGGTTTAAGAAAGAAGTTAGACCTAACTGTGAGCTGACATACGAAGTTAAAGTGCTAGACAAGAAAGGACCTATAGTAATTGTTGATGGGAAAGCCAAAGTCGATGGTCAACTGGTCGCAAAAGCAAAATTGATGGTGGGAGTGAAAAAAGGAGAAGGCAAGGATTCATCATCAGCCGTTGAGGATAAAGTACAAAGTGAGGCGGATGGAAGATGAACTTCAAGGAAAATAATCGAATTTGCCAGCTGTTGAACATCGAATATCCAATTATCATGGGAGGTATGTCGTGGGCTGGGACTCCAAAGCTAGCAGCTGCCGTTTCGAATGCTGGAGGGTTAGGAGTTATAGGTTCCGGTGCGATGAACAGAGCACAGCTAAAAGAGGCTATCGATACCATCCGTAAATTAACAGATAAGCCTTTCGGAGTAAACATAATACTAGTATCACCGTATGCTGATGAGCTGGTTGATTTAGTTATAGAGGAGAAAGTGCCTGTTGTGACATTTGGAGCTGGTAATCCTTCAAAGTATATGTCAAAGTTGAAAGAAGCTGGGGTTAAGGTCTTACCTGTTGTTGCTTCGGACAATATGGCGAAGATGATGGAACGTATAGGGGCAGATGCAGTTATTGCCGAAGGTATGGAATCGGGAGGTCATATTGGAGAGGTTACCACGTTAGTCCTGGTAAACGCTGTGTGTAGGGCCGTGAAAATACCAGTCATTGCAGCTGGGGGAATAGCCGATGGAAAATCCATGGCTGCGATGTTTGCACTTGGTGCTGAGGGCATCCAAATGGGAACAAGATTCATCGCTTCAACAGAAGCAGACACACATGAGAATTTCAAAAAGCTTATCATAAAATCATCTATACGAGATACTGTAATCACAGGCGCTCCACTTGGACATCCTGCCAGGGTAATTGAGACAAGGTTCGCGAAAAAAGTGAAAGAGTTAGAAACAAAGAATCTTCAGGAAGCTGAAGAAGTTTTAGTTGGAAGCTTAAGAAAAGCGGTAGTTGATGGCAATATTGAAGAAGGCTCGTTCATGGCAGGTCAATGTGTAGGATTGATAAATGAGATTAAGCCCGTGAAGGAAATAATTACAGACATTGTTAATGAGTTCTATGCAACGATTCAAGAACTTTGTGAACTTTTAAAATGAAGAAATGAGGAAGCAAATAAGCAAAAACTTTTGGGAATTGTCTCGAATTGGAGGTGATTTTCTATGAAACTTGCTTACATTTTTCCAGGACAAGGTTCACAATACAGCGGAATGGCAAGTGACTTTTCCAAATACGAGTCGTGGGATAACTATGCAAAAGTTGCAAATGATGTTTTAGGCTTCGACTTGATAGAAATCATGGACGGTGATGAGGAAGTTTTGAAACTCACCGAAAATGCTCAACCAGCTATATACTTAGCAAGTTATGTGGCATTTACTGAGTTGAAAAAGTGTTTTAGAGAACCCGATTTTGTTGCCGGACACAGCTTAGGTGAGTACACAGCACTTGCTGTGGCAGGGGTTTATGATTTTGAAACAGGTATATATCTTGTAAGAAAAAGAGGAGAGTATATATCGCAAGCAATGAAGCCTGGGGAAGGTAGCATGGCAGCGGTTGTAGGTGTAGCAATTGAGGAGATAGAAGAACTCGTCCGCAAATACGACGGTCTCTATATAGCTAACTACAATTCTGAGGAACAAACAGTTGTAAGTGGGAAAAGCGAAAGTATAAAAAGCTTTGTAAAGCACCTCACTGAAAATGGTAAAAGGGCGATAGAACTAAAGGTATCCGGTCCTTTCCATACACCATTTTTGGAAAGTGCAAGAGAAAAGATGGCTGCAGAAGTTGAGCATATAAAATTTAGACAGCCAAAATACCCTATTGTTATGAATAGTGTAGCTCGAGAAATAACAGACCCTGAACAAATAAAACATTATGTTCTTGAACAAATTAGTGGACCTGTATATTGGAAACAATCAATTGATAGGATGATTGCTCTTGGTGTTGACGAATTTGTAGAAGTCGGACCAAAAAATGTGTTGACTTCTATGTTGAAGAAAGCCAAACTCAATGCCAAACACTTTTCAACGTTAATCGAAACCAAAAATCTGACGGAGGGGGTTACCGGTGGAAGATAAGAACAATAAGGGCACAAAAGGAAATATTAGGGATTTAAGGAGAATAGCTATTATTCCCTTATTTGCAGCATTAACAGCAGTTGGGGCTCAGATTGCGGTTCCTGTTGGAAATGTCCCTATAACATTACAAATGCTCTTTGTTTTCCTGTCTGGTTTTTTGTTGGGTCCTGTTGAAGCTATGACTTCTATGCTGCTTTACTTGACACTTGGAGCAGTAGGTCTTCCTGTTTTTGCAAACTTTTCTGGTGGTATTGCTCATCTGGTTGGACCTACATCAGGCTATCTGTGGGCATTTCCGATTAGCGCTTTTTTAATTGCGCAACTAAGGAGAAAATTTAATACCGTTTTATCAGGAGTCGTGGGGCTTGCTGTGGTTTACATCATTGGTTGGACTGTTTTAGGGCTCCACATAGGCAGTTATAGGAAAGCTTTCATAGTAGGAGTCATACCTTTTGTTTTCATTGATTTTGCCAAATTGTTTGTGGCCAATCTCGTTGCTTTGAAACTTGACAAAGTTATGAGGGGGAAAGAGTATGGGCAGACTTGATGGAAAGGTTGCAATTGTCACAGGTGCATCAGGAGGGATTGGGAAAGCGATAACAAAAGAATTTATCGAAGAAGGATGTATTGTCGTTGGATTCAACTATACACCTTCATCAGAGAATATTGATGCTCGATTCTATCACGAATACATCCTTGATATTACCGATAGGAACGCTGTTGAAAGTGCAGTTAAAAATGTGGTGCAAAAGCTTGGGAGGATAGATATACTTGTCAACAACGCAGGAATAACGAAAGACAATTTAGTGTACCGAATGACTTACGAAGAGTGGGACAGTGTGATAAACACGAACCTAACGGGTGCGTTCAACATGGTTAAAGCAACAATAAGGGAAATTGCAAAGAATGAAGGTGTTATAATCAATGTCTCCTCCGTTGTTGGATTAGAGGGTAATATTGGGCAGGCGAACTATGCTGCCTCAAAAGCCGGATTGATAGGCTTAACAAAGTCTCTGGCGAAGGAATTTGGAAGGAAAAACGTTCGGGTAAATGCTATTGCACCAGGTTTTATCGAAACACCTATGACAGAAAAATTACCCGAGGAAATTAAAAAAACCGCACTCGAGAAAATCTCTATGAGAAGATTTGGAAAACCAGAGGAAGTTGCAAAGCTTGTAAAATTCTTAGTGATAGACGGAACCTACATCAATGGCCAGGTGATAATTATCGACGGTGGGATGGAACTTTAATCGCACTTGGAAATCCTCCTCTCTGAAATCTCTTGTGTTTTTCGGTATCAAAAATTCATCGTGACCCTATAATGATGGGGTCACGCTCTTTTTATCAGTCTTTCAGAAATGCTTTTACCTTCTCTAATACTAATTTATTTGCTAAGGGCATGTGTCCTTCGTTTGGAATCCGTATAAGTTGAGAACCCTTTATGTTCCGAGCCAAGTATTCACCAATTGATGAGGGAGTTATGTTATCTTTTTCGCCATAAATGATGAGTGTTTTTGCAACTATGTTAGCAAGGTCTACTGCTAAAGGCTTTTGGGTGGTTTTGTCTTTAGTTAATTTAATAGCACTTCCGCTGGTAAGAAATAGTTTTGCGCAAAAAGATATTCAAAGTGTTCTGTGCTAAGAATGCTACCAGTCGAAAGAGATGTCTGGTAGAGAAATTTAACCAAAGGATATGTTTTTAAACCTATGTCCAAAAGTACTTGGTAAAGTTTAACCTGGTTCTCGTTGCCCAATTCAAAAGGAAGATTAAGACCATTTAAAGATTCTGAATGATTCGTATACGCTGCGTCAAACAAAATTAGTTTTTCCACTCTTTCTGGAAAAAGACTTGCTATTGCCAATGATAAGTAGCCACCCATTGAATGACCGACTAAAACGTAACGATTTACACCAAGATAATTCAGGGAGTCCATTATAAGCCTTACATTGACTCGTCTGAATAATCAAAATCTAATCTCTTTTCGAATAAACCAAATGGCGGTATATCAAATGCTATGCAGCGGTATGATTCGGACAGCATGTCCATTAGCTCCTTCCAATCGTAAGATGACCCTCCAAATCCATGCAAAAATACCACTACTTTTGAATTGCTTTGACCTGCTTCTCTGTATGCAACTTGAATCGAATCGATGTTGATTTTTCTAACATCTGATGAAATTGTCTTGAGAACGCTCGAGGATGAAAGATAAGTTAGCAAGTAAAATGAAACGGTTCCCATCAACAAGGTTTTGAAAGTATTTGTCAGTATACTCCTTTCCACAGGCTCCACCTTCTTGTAATTTTCTACCACCTTTTATACATCAATTTTTTGCTTTATTTTGCTTTAAACAACGGTTCGCATCTTAACTATGCCACGAATCAAACACTTTCTGAAGAAATTAACATAAAAGAAAAAAACAATTTATCACGGTGTGTATACGACAAATAGAAAAAGTATGATACAATTATACAGGTACTTTTCTAAATTTTTCGATGTGGAGGTGTGAAAATGGGTAAAAAGTGGGTTTATTTCTTTGCCAATGGACAGGCAGAAGGTAACGCCCAGATGAGAGACATACTGGGTGGTAAAGGTGCAAATCTTGCTGAAATGACGAACGCCGGAGTTCCAGTTCCTCCTGGCTTTACTATTTCTGCAGAAGTTTGTAAATACTATTATGACAACAACAGAACTTATCCAGAGGATTTGAAAGAACAAGTTGACGCAGCAATGAAAAGATTGGAGGAAGTAACAGGAAAAGGGTTTGGAGATCCCAAAAAGCCACTCCTTGTTTCTGTTAGGTCAGGTGCCGCTATCTCGATGCCTGGTATGATGGACACAATCCTCAACCTGGGTCTTAACGACGAAACAGTCAAAGGTCTTGTCGAAATGACAAACAACGAAAGATTCGCATATGACTCTTACAGAAGATTTCTCCAAATGTTCGGTGATACCGCTCTTGGAATTCCACATGCAGATTTCGAAAATGCGCTCGCCGAAATGAAGGCACAAAAAGGTGTAAAGCTTGACACAGAGCTTGATGCGGAAGACCTCAAAAAGCTTGTAGAAATCTACAAAGAAATTTACAAAAAACACGGAAAAGAGTTCCCACAGGATGTCTACAAACAATTGTGGGCAGCAATTGAGGCAGTTATTTGGTCATGGATGAGTGATAGGGCTATCAAATACAGAGAAATTCATGGAATCAAAGAAGGTCAGCTCCTTGGAACAGCTGTCAACATTGTTGCCATGGTCTTTGGTAACATGGGTGACGACAGCGGTACAGGTGTTTGTTTCACAAGAGACCCGAACACTGGAGAAAAAGTATACTACGGAGAATTCTTGCCAAATGCACAAGGTGAAGACGTCGTTGCTGGTATAAGAACTCCATATCCTCTTGAAAAAATGAAAGAATTGATTCCACAAGCTTACGAAGAACTCATTCAAATAATGGACAGACTTGAAAGGTATTTCAAAGACATGCAGGACATCGAATTCACAGTTGAAAGAGGAAAACTCTACATACTCCAGACAAGAAGCGCAAAGAGAACAAGCCAGGCTGCAATAAAGGTAGCAGTTGACATGGTTCACGAAGGTCTCATCGATAAGAAGACGGCCGTCTTGAGAGTCCAACCATCCGATATTGAAAGAGTGCTCCACCCGAAATTCGATGAAAACGAAAGAAAGAATGCAAAGGTTATTGCAAAAGGTCTTCCAGCATCACCAGGTGCTGCAACAGGTAAAGTTTACTTCGATGCACACAAAGCGGAAGAAGCAGCAAAAGCAGGAGAAAAGGTTCTCCTTGTTAGACCAGAGACAAGTCCTGAAGACGTCGGTGGTATGAATGCAGCCGAGGGTATACTAACAGCACGCGGTGGTATGACATCTCACGCTGCTGTCGTTGCAAGAGGTCTCGGTAAACCAGCAGTAGTCGGTGCGGAAAGTATTTACGTTAATGAAGAAGAAGGCTACCTCAAAGTTGGCGACATAATTGTTAAAGAAGGCGAATGGTTGTCAATAGATGGAACTACTGGAGAAGTGTTCCTTGGAAAGATTACGACAGTTAAACCACAAGGTCTCGAAGGACCAGTTGCCGAACTACTCTCATGGGCAGACGAATTCAGAAAGCTTGGCGTTAGGGCAAACGCTGACGTTCCAAGAGATGCAAAAGTTGCGAGAGAATTCGGAGCAGAAGGTATCGGACTCTGCAGAACTGAGCATATGTTCTTTGAAAAGGACAGAATACCAAAGGTTAGAAGAATGATAGTCGCAAGAACAAAAGAAGAAAGGGAAGCAGCACTTGCCGAACTTCTCCCGCTCCAAAAGGAAGATTTCAAAGGTCTGTTCAGAGAAATGAAGGGTTACCCAGTTACAATAAGACTTATCGACCCACCACTACACGAATTCTTGCCACAGGAAGAAGAACAGATGGCAGAAGTTGCTCAGCAGATTGGTATTTCTGTTGAAGAACTCAAGAAAGTTGTTGAACAACTCCACGAGCTTAACCCAATGCTCGGACACAGGGGCGTAAGGCTTGTCATCACATATCCGGAGATTGCTGTAATGCAAACAAAAGCAATAATCCTTGCAGCTATCGAACTTAAGAAAGAGGAAGGTATCGAAGTTGTTCCGGAAATAATGATTCCTCTTGTAGGCCATGTCAACGAACTTAAATACATAAAACAAGTTGTTGTGGAAACAGCAGACGCACTCATTAAAGAACATGGTGTTGACCTCAAGTATCTCGTTGGTACAATGATAGAGGTTCCAAGAGCTGCAGTTACAGCTGACCAGATTGCCCAGGAAGCTGACTTCTTTAGCTTTGGTACGAACGACCTTACACAGATGACATTCGGATTCAGCCGAGATGACGTTGGAAAGTTCTTGCCAGAATACCTTGAAAAAGGTATACTTGAACACGACCCATTCAAACACATTGATACACAAGGTGTCGGTCAGCTTGTGAAACTTGCAACGGAAAAAGGAAAGGAAGTTAAACCAACACTCAAGTGTGGAGTCTGTGGTGAACACGGTGGAGATCCAAAATCCATCGAATTCTTTGCCACAACAAAACTTGACTATGTCAGTGCATCACCATACAGAATTCCAGTTGCAAGACTTGCAGCTGCTCAAGCAAGTATTAAATACAGAAGCTAATTATACTTAACTCACGGGGGCGCTTTTGCGCCCCTTATATTTCTTAACATGCTAGTTCTATCTTCTATTAAATGGAGTGATATCCAATGGTGGCTTTGGTACTTTCTATAATAGCTTCCGTAGCTTCGTTCTATTTGACAAGGAATCCCAGTTATTTTTCCCTCATACTTGTAGGATTATACTTCGCGTTTAGGAAAAGCGACCGGGCGGAGTCCTTAGCAGGGTTAAATCTTCTTCTAATTGGTGCAATAGCCATATTTGGCAAGTTTCGACCATATAGTTTGGAAGGGCTGAATTTCGTTGTTTATGGAACATTTTTCGCAATTTTCTATGACATACTCAAAACTTGGTACAGTCTAATTCCAATGATGTTGTTAACCGGAATGGGTATAGGTGCGATAGGAGCCCATAAATTTGGCGTTAAAGGATACCTGCTCGGACTTATTCTCATTCCGGTTATTTTAAGGGAATTTTCAATTCAAAAAAGATATAAAGCCGATGACGAAGATAATAAATAAAAATGTTAAAAATGTTGGGGGTTGTTGGTATGAAAGTACTCATACTTGCTGCTGGATTGGGCAAAAGGATGAAGTCGAAATACCCAAAGGTAGTTCACAAGATACTTGGTAAGCCGATGATAAACTGGGTTGTGGACTTGGGAAAGAAATTCGGAGAAGTTGGTGTAGTGATTGGTCACAAGGCCGAGATTGTGAAGTCTTATCTCCCAGCAGATGTTAAAGTGTACATTCAAGAGCCGCAACTTGGGACAGGACATGCGGTGATGTGCGCTAAAGAGTTTATATCACCAAGCGATGATGTACTGATACTCTACGGTGATGTCCCTCTTCTAAAGGAGGAAACAATTCAAAGACTTTTAGAAACTCACACGAATGCCAAAGCAAATGCCACAGTCTTAACGTTCATTGCAGATGACCCTACCGGCTATGGAAGAATTGTTAGAGAAAATGGAAAGATTAGAATTGTTGAGCACAAGGATGCTAATGAAGAACAGCTAAGGATAAAAGAAGTCAACAGCGGAATTTACATATTTTCCGGAAAGTTCTTGCTTGATAACATAGATAAACTCACCAACAACAATGCACAAGGCGAGTACTACTTGACAGATTTAGTTGAAATGGCAGAGAATGTTGAAACGGTATTGTTAGATGATCCTGTGCAAGTATCTGGTGTAAACGATAGAGTTCAGCTTTCCCAGCTTGAGGCTGTTGCAAGAGAAAGAATTCTGAAAGAGTTGATGCTTTCGGGAGTTACAGTAGTGGATCCCACTTCCACATTCATAGGACCTGATGTGAAAATAGGTATTGACACCGTAATTTACCCATTTACAATTTTAGAAGGAGAAATCACAATTGGTGAAGACTGTGAAATAGGACCATATACCCGAATAAAGAATTCAATACTCGGTAACAACGTCAAAGTGATACGTTCAGAAGTTGAAGGAGCAGTTATAGAAGATAATGTATCTGTCGGACCGTTCTCAAGACTGAGAGAGGGAACGATTCTAAAAGAGAATGTAAAGATTGGAAACTTCGTGGAAACGAAGAAATCTACAATAGGAAAGAACTCAAAGGCACAGCATCTCACTTACTTAGGTGATGCAACTGTCGGTGAGGACGTAAACATTGGAGCTGGAACTATTACCTGCAATTACGATGGTTACAAAAAGTACCAGACATTTATTGGTGATAGTGCATTTATAGGTAGCAATTCTTCGCTCGTTGCACCAGTTAAAATAGGAAAAGGAGCGATTGTAGGGGCAGGTTCGGTTATTACTGAAGACGTTCCAGATGATGCTCTGGCACTTGGAAGGGCTAGACAAATTATTAAGGAAAACTGGGCGAAGCTGAAAAGGGAGGCCATGAAAAATGCAAATCACAAGGAATGAAATGAAGATTTTCACTGGTAATGCGAACAAGGTCTTGGCGGAAAAGGTTGCTAGCTACATTGGTATGAGACTTGGCGACATCACGGTTGGAAGATTTGCGGATGGTGAAATCAACGTTCGTATAGAGGAAACAGTACGTGGCCACGATGTTTTTGTCATTCAGCCTACTTGTCCACCGGTTAACGAAAATTTAATGGAATTGTTGGTTATGATAGATGCGTTTAAAAGGGCTTCCGCCAATAGCATTGCCGTGGTAATACCTTACTACGGCTACGCAAGACAGGATAGAAAGGCAAAAGGTAGAGACCCGATTACAGCGAAGCTCGTTGCGAATTTACTCACAGTTGCAGGAGCAACTCGTGTGATGACTGTTGACTTACATGCCGAACAAGTTCAAGGATTCTTCGATATTCCTGTTGACAATCTTTGGAGCTTTCCTGTGTTTCTTGAGACATTAAGTAAAGATGGAATACTGGACGACGATGCTGTTATTGTTTCACCAGATGTGGGTGGAGTTAAGCGAGCGCGACAAATAGCTGAAAGGGTGGGCCTTCCTCTTGCAATACTTGACAAAAGGCGTCCGAAAGACAACGTGGCTGAAATTCTTAACATAATAGGTGATGTTAAGGATAAGACAGCGATTATCGTAGATGATATCGTTGATACTGCACGTTCTTTGGTTGAAGGTGCAAATGCTGTAAAGAACGCAGGCGCGAAGAGAGTAATTGCTTGTATAACACATCCGGTTCTCTCATCTGGTGCGGTTGAAAGAATTGAGAACTCGAGTATTGAAAAGATTTATATTAGTGATACAATATATCATCAGAGTCTACCTAGCAAGTTCCATGTTGTTTCTGTTGCACCTTTGCTCGGGGAAGCGATAATTAGGGTTAGAAAGAATCTCTCTGTCAGTATACTCTTCAAATAACTCTAACCCAGCTGAGAAAAAAATAAGAAGATAAAAATAAAACCTTAAAAATAAAAAAGAAGGAGGAGTAGACATGGAGCACGTAGTTAACGCGCAACTAAGGTCTATAGTTGGCAAAAAGCGCGCAGTTAGAAGATTGAGAGCGCAGGGTGTTATACCTGCTATTGCGTACGGGCCAGGACTCGAGAAACCAGTTAGCCTGGCTTTGGAAAAGAACAGCTTCTTAAAGCTTTTTAAAGAAGTCACAGAGTCAACACCACTAACACTTGTTGTGAAAGATGAAAACGGAAAAGAAGTTCTCAAACATATGGCGTTCATAAAGATGGTCCAATACGACAAGGTTACAGATGAAGTTAGGCATGTTGACTTTTACATCCCCGAAGCTCACCACAAGATGAAGATTAACGTTCCACTACACATCGTTGGCAAGGCAATAGGTGTTGAAAAAGGTGGTATCTTGGAGGTTATCCACCACGAAGTTGTAGTTGAAGCGCTGCCTGATAGAATACCTGAGACAATAGAAATCGACGTGACAAGCTTAGACCTTGGAGATTCACTGAGGGTTAAAGATGTTAAGCTTCCTGAGGGTGTTAAAATCGATATGGAACCAGAAGATGTTTTGATAACAATAGTTGTGCCAAGGGGACTTGAAGTAGAAGAAACTGTGACAACAACCGAGACGTCTGAACCTGAAGTTCTCAAGAAAGGTAAGAAAGAAGAGGAAGAAAAATAATTCACTTAAAAAGCACACTGTGAAAAGTCCCCCGCAGGGGGACTTTTCGTTAGTTTGGTGTTATACTCGGATATTTGGATTACAAGGTAAGGGAGGAACTGACGTTGATAATAATAGGGTTGGGAAACCCGGGTGAAAAATACGCAAATACTCGCCACAACGTTGGATTCATGGTTTTAGATAGATTGAGTAAGTCATGGAAGTCTGGACCAAATTATCTTTATTCAGATATCAACATTTCTGGGCAGAAGGTAAAGTTGGTCAAGCCTTTGACCTATATGAATTTGAGTGGAGAGGTATTTAAATACTTACCACATGATGATATAATAGTAGTGTATGATGACCTTGATTTACCATTGGGAAGAATTAGAATCCGGAAAGATGGTAGTGCAGGTGGACATAACGGAATTAAATCAATAATATCGTACATCGGGCAAGATTTTCCGAGAATAAGGATAGGCATTGGACCGAAACCAAAAGAAATTGATGCTGCGAATTACGTTCTTTCAGAATTTTCTCCTGAAGAATTTGAAAAGCTACGTAAGGTTATTGACTTAACATTACAAGCGATAGAGACGATTGTTTCTGAAGGCATTGATAAAGCGATGAACAAATACAATTCAATTCAAATCGAATAGCATCCAAACGTTGAAAGGACATAAACAAAAACATAAAGAATTCGAGAAGGTGATAAATTGGAAAACGAAAAGTGCATCAGATGTGGCAACAAAGCTGAAATAAATCAAAATGTTTACGTTGACGGCACGATAAAGAAGATATCGTATTGTAAGTCTTGTCTTAAAGAGTTACTGAAGTACGAAGTTGAGCGATACACACGTGCTGGCTTGCAAACCATATTGTCACACAAAAATCTTATGGAAGAATCTCCAGCGAAGAACAGGAAATTTATTTTTTCCCTGGAATTTTTGTATTCTGAACAACCGAGCACCATTCAGTTAACGATGTTCCCAAAAGATTCAAACATTTACGGCAAGGTAGTCTCCGACATTCAAAAGCGACGATTAACGCTTCTTAATCATAAACTAAAAAAGGCTTTAAGAAGAGAAGATTACAAAGAAGCCAAGAAACTCAAAAAGATAATAGATGAAATCGACAGAAGATTAAAACAACAGCCCTGGTGAGAATCAAACAGTTCATAGCTAGAACCAGGGCTGTTTTTTAATACGTTAAGAGAAAATATAGTTCATTGCTGAAAATATCATCATTCCAGCTACAACATACCTTATAACCTTCTTATTCACTCGTGTGTTCAAATATGAGCCGACGTATCCCCCAACAAAGGAACCAGCGCCAAGAATTAACCCTGGGACAAATTCGACTTTGTTCTTAAATGAAAACAAAGTTAGTGAGAAAACAGTAAAAATGAGCGTTAGGAATATCTTCATTGCATTTGCTTTTCTTACATCGTAACCTTCTAAAAGTGTTAAGGCATAGATTAAGAAGAAACCAACTCCTGCCTGAATATACCCACCGTAGATTCCTATAAGGAAAAAGACCACAAAACTGAGGGTTCTATTTGATTTTTTTCTCCTTCCCTCTTCCCACACCTTAGGTGTAAATAATACAAAATAAGACATTACAAGAAATATAATTCCAACACTCAGCTTAACTAACTTTTCAGGAAGGCTTAGGACTATTGATGTACCCAATATTGCTCCGATTATCGTTGGAATGGTTATAAAAAGAGCATTTTTCAAGTCCAATTCTTTTTTAGCTAAAAAGCGCCATGTTGCCGAGATGTTTTGTAAAAGTATACCTATCCTGTTGGTTCCATTAGCTACGGTTGGACTCAGACCATACAAACCAAGTATTGGAAGCGTTAGAAAAGAGCCACCGCCAGCAAGAACATTGACTACTCCTGAGAAGAGCCCTCCCAAAAACAACAACAATTCAACCACTCAGAACACCTCCAGGAATTTCGTAAGTAATTTGATAAGGTTTTCTAAATCGTTCAAATTAATCATTTCGACTTGCGAGTGTAAGTATCTTACAGGCACACTCAGAGCAATCATAGGTACACCTTTCTCAACGAAAACGCTCGCGTCGTTGCCCCCCCCAGTTGTTCCAATCTGTATTGGTATTCCTTCCTTATTCGCTAAACTTACAATGAATTTGGCAACCTCGTAATTGGATATTGAACTATTATCGAAAGCCCTTATCACCGGTCCTTTTCCAAGTTCAATGTGGGCATTCTGCTTGCTACAGCATGCAAAAGAATCAATTGCAATAGCTAAATCGGGATTATATATACTTGCGAGAGCTTTTGCACCACGAAGTCCAACTTCTTCCTGCACTGTCCAGGCAAAGACAACTTTTGAACGCGGGTTTACGCCGCGTGAGACTTCAATGAGTGTGAAACAACCAAACCTGTCATCTAAGCTCCTCATTGCCAAGTAATCATTGTTCAATAAAGCAAAAGTTTTCCTAAAAACTACAAAATCCATGACGTCAATTCCCAGCTCTACGAGTTCATCTCTATTTTTAGCACCAACGTCTACAACCTTTTCAAAAGCAACTCCGTCTGCTTTAAGATGTGGTGGAACCGCACCAATTACTCCGTCAACTACACCGGTTTTCGTAAATACCTGGACGAAAGAACCAGGTAAAGTTTCTTCGATGATTCCTCCAACGTTCTTTACTTCCAACTTTCCATCCGACCTAAGTGAAGAAACATAAAAACCTATCTCGTCCATGTGTGCCATTAATAGTACCTCTTTTTCGTTCGCTAAACCCTCTTTTTCGAAGATTAAATTTCCAATCTTGTCAGTCTGCAGCTTAGACTTTTCTACACCTAACATAACAGAGATTTTCTCTCTTACACGTTCTTCCCTACCAGATACACCAGGTACTTCACACAACTCGATTAGTTCGCTATGGTCAAACAATCTACGTTTCACCCTAATCCCCCCTATCATTTCTCTGCACGCATTTAAAATTATACCACAAATTCATTCGCTTTCCTAATTGTTTTTGTATACAAAATTATTTGAGTGCTTGACAAAAATTTTTTATAAGTGTAAAATATATTTGCATTACGACAAAATCTGTAAAAGAGGGAGGTACCAGATTTATGTCCGAAGAGCAGTACAAGTATGAGAAAAGAAATTTGGCGTTGATAATTAGTGGGCGATTCGAATCTGTTTTAGGCGCGGCGGCCTTACTTGTAGCTATGCCATTGTATATTTTAGATAAGACCGGTTCGGGAACAATAATGGGAATATTCACGGTTCTTGGAATATTGCCGCGATTGTTTGCAACACCAATCGGAGGAGTTATCGGAGACAGGTTAAATAGAAAGACTATTATGGTTCTTCTTGATGAACTGAGAGGATTGTTGTTATTTATTCTGTGGCTTATTGCAATTAATGACAAGATGAGTGTAGGTGTGCTTCTTGCGTTTAGAGCAGTTCTTTCATTCTGTGACGGGCTTTTCGACGGGCCCACCGCAGCAATGTTTGGAGATGTTGTGAAGAAAGAAAATCTCAAAAGAGCAACATCGTTAAATGCCATGGCAAATAGTGGTGCTAACATTTTTGGACCTATCGTTGGATCTATGTTATATGGTTACTATGGGTTGACTAATGTCCTTCTTATGACAGCGGTATTGTACATATTATCAGGAGTCAGTGAAATGTTCATTATCTATAATCATCGCCCAAAAGAAAGAAGAGTTAATTTTGTTGGTGAGCTTTCTGAGGGAATCAAATTTGTTATCAAGAACCGAGGTTTAAAGTTTTTATTTACTTTCGCTATAGTAATAAATTTTCTTACGTCACCTCTTTTTAGTGTTGTATTTCCGTATATTCTTCGAACAGTGCTAAAATTTTCAGCAACACAGTTCGGTACATTACAAGTCTTTGGAACAATAGGAGCGTTATTAGGAAATATAGCGATTATGTTCTTTCTTCACAAATTCAGCTCTAAGGCTCTAATATCTTGGGGATTATTACTTGAACAAGCATTTGTGGTACTTCTCTCCGTACTTATTATGCCCTATTTTGGATTTGGTAAGGGAACATTGTATATTCTTTTTGTCACGGGCGCAGCTGCCTTTGGTTTCTTCAATGTATTGGTCAACATTCCTATTAACGCTAATCTTCAAATGCTAGTTCCATCTGAGTTGCGCTCAAGAGTCTTTTCCGTTTTATCGCTTTTGGCGATGGGAAGCATTCCAATATCATCTGCATTGTATGGGTATCTTCTTGACAGAATTGATGCATTTTGGTTCTTCTTGACGGTGAACATCATTTCTACGATTGTAATTGTTGTCTTTCTTATTAAGGCTCCAGACGAGGCTTATGATCCAAATCTTGCAGTGCAGCAAAATGCTTGAACAGTCATAAATATATTGTTTAATTTTATACTTTGTGTTAGAATACTTATAGGTTAGGGCACTACTAAAGTTGGGGGTGTCAGTATTATCCTGGCTCAAGAATTCTTAAAGGGGACGATTCTTAGTACAGTGGCTGGACTTTCAACTGTACTTGGTGCAATACCATTGCTATTATTTCACAAACACCTTGGAGAAAAGGTTATCGATTCGTTGATGGGTATGGCTGCAGGCATAATGCTTGCAGCAAGTGCTTTTAGCTTAGCAGGTCCTTCACTTGAAATAGGTGGAGTTTTCCGCTTTACCATAGGTTTCTTGCTTGGTGCTGTTCTCGTAGATTTGATGGATAAGTATTCGCCACATGAACATTTTTTAAAAGGTCATGAAGGAGCAGATGTTAAGAAACTATCAAAGATATGGCTCTTTGTGATAGCTATAACAATTCACAACTTCCCGGAAGGTATGGCGGTTGGGATAAGTGGTTACACACCAGAAGCTTTAAATGTTGCTATAGCTATCGGGACGCAGAATATTCCAGAAGGTGCTGCTACAATGGTTGCGTTAATGAATGCGGGATATTCAACTCCATTTTCGTTATTGGTTACTTTCCTTACAGGCGTGGTTGAAGTTATCGGTGGAGTATTCGGCGCTGGATTGATATTAATTAGCAAAAAACTTTTGTCGTATATGTTGGCATTTGCAGCAGGTGCTATGGTGTTTGTTGTCAGCGATGAGGTTATACCTGAGACACATTTACGTGGAAATGAACGGTTATCTACTTACTTTCTTATACTTGGTTTTTTAATCATGTCTGCTCTTGATGTTGTGCTTGGCTGAGCAGCACGTTATTTTTTGGAAGGAACATGTAACTAGCTTTGTCTTTTCCAGTTTTCTTCGATATATACAATAAGTCATCTGCTGCTTTCAACACCTCTGTCGGGGATTCATAACCTTCCGAACTCACAACACCACAAGAAATGGTGCATTTACCGTGCGGGAATTGAGTGTTTCTAACTCTAGCTAAGATTTTCTCAATTAGGTCAACAACTTCGTCGGTGTTTGACACCTTTGTTATGATAAGACAGAATTCTTCTCCACCGTACCTTCCTGCTATACCTTTTCCTGCTATCTCCTCTTTCAAAATCGCAGCGAGACCCTTTAATACCTCGTCTCCAACTAAATGTCCGTATGTATCGTTCACCTTTTTAAAATTGTCAATATCGAACATTGCAACGTAATATATCGTTTTGTTTATTTTGGCCAGGTTATGCGTTTCCTCAAGGAATCTCAATAACTCCTTTTTGTTGAATAGCCCTGTTAAACCATCAACGGTGGATGCAACTTTGAGTTCTCTGAAAATGTTCAATGTATTGAACAGAAGTGATATGCTTTCGTTTGCTTCGTTTAAAACCTTGTTCAAGCTCCACCTATCTGTTGGATTTGTATATGCGATTAGTCCTATTTCACTCTCTTGATATTTGATAACAACGGTTTCCAAACCATCTACTTTGAATTCTGAACCAAAATTACCAAAGTAAGACCAATTGGAAGGTTCTAAGGGTCTTTCAAACGAACCTAGTAGTTTTTCTTTACTGATCATCTTACTTAGTGGCAAGCCAAAGTTGTAAATTCGTCCTTCAACTGGTGATAAAAGAAGGAAAGCGAGCCCAGTAAAACGGGAGAAGAATTCTAAAAAATTCTTGAGTTGCTGGATGACGTAAAGTTCGTCTCTTGCAAACTGAATGAGAGAAAGTATCTCTCTGTTCAGTATTTCAGTTCTCATCTTTTGCTCAAGAACATCATAGATACTTGTTACGTAAAACATCTCTTTTGATTTAGAAGAAGCGTAATCACCAGAAAGAAATCTTTCAAGTTCCTTTTCAAGCACGTCTTTTGAAAGCAGTTTCGAGATAAATTTGTTAGCACCGCTATGCTCAGCCCAGAACTCATTTATGACATCATCAGAACCAGTTAAAACAGCGATACCCGCGTTTTTAAACGCGGGTATCGACCTAAGATAAAGACACATTTGAAGACCAGATATTCCAGGCATATTGTAATCGGTAATGATTACATCTGGTAATTCTTTTAAGGCAATTTCTATACCTTTTGTTCCATCTTCAGCAACTATTATCTGATTTACTCCCAATTTCTCTAGGATGCTTTGAAGAACCATCCTCCAAAATTTGCTGTCGTCAACTATAAGGACTTTCTTGTCCATATTACTATCAGCACTCCCCTTGAAAACAAAAATGTTTTCTAACACTACTTAAATTATACCACGTTTTTCTCTCTTTCCGAAACCTGACCTTCGAATCTTTTTATATCAAGGTAGGAGAGATCGGTGTGTAGCGTCTTTCCAAATACTATTAATTCTGCAAGCGCTTCACCAACGGCAGGTGCTACCATGAAACCATGGCCTGAATAGCCTACTGCGTAATAATATCCTTTTACCTTTTCGCTTGCACCAATTATTGGTTGGGCATCAGGTGACATGTTGTACATTCCACTCCAGTGTCGTATTATCCTGACATTTTTTAGGAATGGGAAAATTCTAACCATTTTATTTGCTAGCTCTTTTTCAAATTTGTACGTGACGTTGAAGTTGAGTCCTGGTTTTTCATCTTTATCACCTTGTCCCATTATGAATTGTCCATGGAGGGTTTGACGCATGTAAAAATTACCGGAAAAGCTTATTGCCATCATTGGGAAGAAGTTCTCTAACGGCTCGGTCACCAAAATTTGATGTCTGTAACTCTCGGTCAGAAGGTCAACACCGACAAGTTTTGAGACCTCATTTGACCATGGTCCTGAGGCGTTGACAACTACGTCACATGCAAAGTACCCAGCTGTCGTATCGATGCCTATAACTTTCCCGTTTGCAACGTCAATATTCTTTACTTCTGTGTGGGTATATATGTGCCCACCCATTCTTCTAATTGCTTGCGCATAACCGATAACGGCTTTATGCGGATTGGCATGACCATCCGTTTGGCAAAACGTAGCCATAACCAACCCTTCGGTGTTTATGTACGGGTATCTTTCAGAAACCTGTTTAGGAGTCAGGATTTCTACGTTTAGCCCTTCTTCACGTTGCATTTTGACGTTCTTTTCAAATTGTTCAGCTTCCTCTTCGCTGTATGAGAGTACCAAATATCCACCCTGTTTGTATTCTATATCCATACCGACATCTTCTTTGAATCTTTCGAATAATTTAACACTTCTCATTGCTAAACGCACATTTGGTCTAGTTGACCATTGTTGTCTAATTCCGCCAGCGCATCTACCTGTTGACCCTGATGAAAGGTACGATTTTTCGAATATCGCAATGGAAGTTTTTCCAAGTTTGCATAAAAAATACCCCAAAGCAGTTCCTGTTATACCCCCACCTATTATGCATACATCATACTTTTTAACTTCACTCATCTTTGACACCCCCTTGTATGCTGCCAGAAATCTCACTTTTCTCAGTCAATTCGGACTTGATCACAGCTTCAAATGGAGTTGGCATTGTTGGGGGGCGGTAGGCTCCAAGTTCTATTTCAGAAATAGGTCTACCTGTCTTCTCTGAAAGGATTTGTAAAGTTAAAGTCCTGCAGGTCTTTCCACCACACGGTCCCATACCTATTCTTAACACTCTTCTGAGTTCTTCGTAATCTGTAATACCCATGTCTATAACTCTTTCGATATCTTCTTTTGTTATTTCCTCGCATCTGCAGATAAATTCATCTGACTTAGCTGGTATTCGGAAACTTCTAACTACATCTTCGTATCCTTTTGGCACTCTGAGAAATACTACGTGTGTTTTTCCCTTGTTGTTTAGAACCACATGGTCCACTTCTCCATCGGCAACGTCTTTACCTTCTCTGTCCAAAAGTTTTACCTTCATGCCATTGTCTGGTATTGGAAGTAGTTCATACGGGATACCAACCAGTGAGTACTCATCCTTCTCCTGAACCATAAATATTGCAAGACCTGGACATTTCATAACGCAAACCCCACAACCAATGCATTTGGTATAATCTATTTGAGGTATGCTATTAATATTCCAACCGACGTTTATTGCTCCAGTCGGGCACGATGTTTCACATGGATTGCAAGGTATAGCTTGTGGGCATTCTATAACCGCTCTTAATTTTCCTATCGGTCCTTTGTCAACTTGTTGCTCTTCTCTGTATCCTCCTTCAGGAAACACAATGCCCATCTTTTTTAGTCCGTCCCTAACCTTTTTGGAGAAAGGTCCTCTTCTAAACTCTTCGAGCTCTTTTTTCATTTTTTCAATCTTTTCTTCAAATGATTTTCCCGTTAGTTCCTGTGCGATATTGTAACCAGCAATGTATCCTTCAATCATAGCAGTTGTTGCCTCTTCTATTCCCGACATGTCTCCAGCGACAAATACGTTGTGCACGGTTGTTCTCATGTTCTCGTTACGCAAAGGCACATACCCTCCTAATTCGGGTATGTAAACAAGTTTTGCGCCAGTTTGAGCAACAAGCTCAACATTTGGTTGCAAACCAACAGCCAGACATATGGCATCAACAACAAATTCTTTTTCCGTTCCAGGAACTGGTTTAAATCTTTCATCAACTTCAGCTACAACTGCGCCTTGAACCTTGTCATTTCCAATTGCTTCAAGAATCGTATGTTTTAACAATATGGGTATTCCAAGCCTTTTGACTTTATTCGCGTGAACAGCGTATCCACCAACGCGTGATGAAGCTTCAACAATAGCTTTTACTTTTGCACCCGCTTGAACTAACTGATATGCAACGATAAGCCCTATATTACCTGCACCAACGATAAGGAACGATTGACCTGGGAGAACTCTGTATTGGTTCATTAGCGTCTGAACAGCACCAGCTCCATAAACACCAGGGAGAGTGTTATTTTTGAAGGCTAAAAATTTTTCTGTTGCCCCAGTTGCAATTAGCAGATAATCAGCTAAATACTCATTCACAATGTTATTTACCCTATCGTAAACAGTTATTACGTCTTCATATATACCTGTTACCGTTGCTTGCTGTATTATTTCAACTCCAAGACTTTTAACTTTTTTGACAAGTAAGTTCCCAATTTCAAATCCCCTTACCGAGGCGTAGAATCCTTCGTGACCAAAGAATTTGTGTGTTTGCTTTGGAAGTTGACCACCAGGTTCGATTCCTTCGTCTATAATTACCACATCTTTACCATCTCCAAGAGATTCTGCTATAGCTATCGCTCCGGTTAATCCAGCTGGTCCTGAACCAACAACGAGTGCTTTGACGCGCCTTACCATTTTGGTTTCCCCCTTCCAACTTGCATTCTGACATGCATCCCTTCTCTTACGGGGGTTATACAAGCTCTAACGTTAGGAATCCCATCAACTTCCACAAGGCAGGCAGAACACTTACCTATAGCACAGAAAAAACCTCTAGGATGGTTGTGCTCTGTGAAACCGAAAACATCAAAGCCGTTTGCAATAAGAGCACTTGCAATCGTATCTTCCGAAGTTGCGTAAACAGTTTGCCCTTCAAAGTAGAACGTTAAGTAAGTTTTCTCACTCGGAACACTAAGAATAGGATGTTCCTTTATCCGCATGTTGCAGCCACTCCCCTTCCCCAGAGTGTTGAGTTTTTTCACGAAAAGTTTAATTCTCGAACGTTTTTCAACAAAATTATAATCCTTAAGACCTCGCTGTAGAAAATCCCGAAATCGTTCGCTATGAGAATCTTATAACGTTTTATTGTTTAGACCATTTAATACCGAGAGTTTACTCAATTTTTTTCAAAATACCAACACGATTGAGAAAAGCGAAATCTATGCTATAATTTAACCGTAAGCGATGATTATAAGACATGCTAAGAGGTGAAATAGGCGGTGGTTAACAGAAATGCGAAAGTTATTTTAAAGAAAGACATCAAACGTCGTGTATTTAATGGACATCCTTGGGTCTACGATAACGAAATTGAAAAGATAGAAGGCAGCTTTGAGGATGGAGATATAGTCCTTGTATACACTTTCGCAAATCAGTTTTTGGGGATTGGATACATCAATACAAAATCTAAGATAACGGTCAGATTGCTTTCAAGAAAACCGGTAGAAATTAACCGGGAATTTATAAAGAATAGAATTTTGCAAGCAATAAGAAATAGATACAGTATTACAAGAGAGAATGCATACAGGGTTATCTTTGGTGAAGCTGACGGATTACCTGGACTCATTGTGGATAAGTTCGATGAATATCTTACAATTCAATTTAATACACTTGGAATAAACAAGCTTAAAAACCTCATTTTGGAAGTGCTCGTTGAAATTTTCTCACCGGCAGGTATATTTGAAAGAACTGAGGGAAATGCTGTTAAGAAAGAAGGCCTTGAAGAATTCTCAGGTTGGATTTACGGCTCTGGTCCAGAACTCATACCTTTTGAGATAAACGGGATAAAGTTCTTGGCTGATACGAAGGGACAAAAGACGGGAGCGTTCTTAGACCAACGTGAGAATGCGAGAAAACTCAGAGAGTTTGCCCATGACAAGATTTGTCTCGATTGTTTTTCGTATACCGGAAATTTTGGAATGCACTTACTTAGCGGTGGAGCAAAGCACGTAACTTTTGTAGACTATTCAGAGCGTGCAATTGAAGTAGCTAAGGAAATTGCAAAATTAAATGGTTTTGATAAAGATAGAATGGACTTTGTCGTTGCAAATGCTTTTGATTACTTGAAATCCAGTTATGAAAAATCGAAAAAATACGATATAGTAGTTCTTGACCCTCCGTCTTTTGCTAAGAGTGCTTCAAGTCGTGATGCAGCGTTTAAAGGCTATAAAGAAATTAACTATAGAAGTATGAAACTACTGAAAAGTGACGGGTTACTTGCCACAGCATCCTGTACGCAGGTTGTGTCCCAGAGTGAATTTGAATCTATTTTGGTTGATGCCGCTATTGATGCTAAAGTTCTTTTGAGGTTAATTTACAGAGGTGGTCAGCCTGTTGACCATCCACAAGTCTACAATATCCTTGAAACGATGTATCTAAAATTTTTGATTCTACAGGTCTCGCCAATAAATAACTGAACGTATAATTAAGAACGTTTGGTTGATTAATCCATAAGCAGTATCAAGTAGATTATCAGGGGGTAATGTGCTGTGAAAAGAAGATTACTGGCTGTTACTTCACTATCTTTCTTGCTCGCTACACTGCTATTTTCCGGGGCTCTTATTGTTACAACTTCAGGTATTGTTGATGAAGCTGGTAATGTTCTCAAGAGCGTATCAGCATTAGATGTGCTTTTCGATGGTACGCAGTATTACTATGTGGCGACCGATGGTATTTACTCTCTTGACGGGACTACTAAAATAGACATTAGAAATTCACAACGTGTCGGGATCAACTACGTATTATCAAACTCAAAAGTGTACAAGATAGAAAAGGGAGCAGCAACAAGTATAGGAACAGTATCATCAAAGATGAAAAGCGTTTATGTTGTATCAGACTACATAATTGGAATCGAGAGCAACCAAATAGTATGTTACTACGCTGGTAACGTTGTGTGGTCTATCCCAACAGACGCGACTTTCTTTAAGATTTCCGAACAATACATGGCGGTTTTTGGCTCTCAAACACAACTTTTTAACATTTCAAACGTTAGGTTCGTGAAGCTTGAAAGAGTCTACCCAAAATTTTCAGATTACGTCTACTTTGCTGGGTATCATGTCTTTAGTGACGGAAGTAAGATTTACTTCTACCGAGGTTCGGCAAGGTTAAGCACTACTTTTCCATACAAAGGAACACTTTTCACAGATGGAAAGTACCTGTATTCTGGAAATTTTTTGATTACCGCTGACCTTGTACAAAAAGAGTTGAAATTTACCGTAAAATCTCTTGTTCCTGTTGCCACTAGTGAAGAAGAGGAAGAGACTACTGTTGTTCAAGAACCAGTAACGGTTCAGTCTCCAGTCCAACAATCAACTACCCCTTCGACTTCACAAAAGCAATCTGGTGAAGAACAACAACAAAAAGAAGAAATAACCATTGTAAAGCCTTCAGAATCTCAACAGCAACCAAAAACTCCAAAGTTATACGAACTTCTGTGGAAAGTAGTCTTAAACGATTCCATCTCTGGCAAGCCTGCTGTAAAAGGGACTGTTTCATATGTGCCTACAACGAAAGGTACAGTCATTGCAATTGATGGTGGAAAGATAATATGGTCATACCGAACAAACTTTGTCATAACTGCGCATACTACAGTTGGTAATCATATCTACGTCGGGTCTTGGGATGACACCATCTATGCGTTAAGAGAAGACGGAACACTTGCATGGAAACTCTCACTTGACAGTGATATCGCATATGGTCCTGCTTGGGATGGATATTTGTTATACGTGGTTACGGATAAAGGAACGCTTTATATTATCAAAGATGAAGGAAAAACGGGAACCATAAAAATCTCGTACAAAGTAGGGACCTATCCTTCAATACCGCCATCGGTGTCTCTTTCAGGGAAGGTTTATGTTGTCGATGGTGCTGGGAATCTTTGGAGGGATAAAAGCATAGATAGTTTTGCAGGGAAACCTAAAAACCTACCGATATACTTAGAAACACCTTACGTCAGTAAACAAGTAGGTTTTTCACTTATAGACGAATATGGAAACGTTTATGAATTCATACCTATGAAAGAAGGCACAGTCGTTTTCAAAGAAAAGAACAATTTCTTGACTATTTCGGCCGAAATCACTGATGCTGTTCTAGGAAAAGAAAAGCTCTATGTTATCGATTCAAATGGCAAATTCCAGGTTATTGATAAAAATACTAAGAAGGTTTTGTTTACAGATACCGTTCCAAATGGAAAATACATAAGTTTAAGTAATGGTTACTTATTTGTCTTTGGTAAAGAAGTGAGATGCTATTATGTTAACGATACGCCTTCTGGATATTGGAACAGTCTCTATGGAAACCCGATGAACTGGAACTCTGCTGTTAAATAATCCATCACAAGTTTTAAGAACTATTTTTGAAAGACAGAGGTGAGCTTTTGAAACGCTTCCTTGGTGAATTTAATTACTACGCAGTATGTGTTCCTGTTTATGAGCGTAAAATTCTTTTTGAAGTGAGGTCGGAAAACATCCCACAACCGTTGGAAGTATCGTTTCCAGGTGGGCGCATTGAAGAAAATGAGCAACCATATGAAGCAGCCTTAAGGGAGCTTAAAGAAGAGACAGGACTTCAAACTGTTAAATTACTTTTCGAAGTGGAACCACTTATCACACCTTTCAATTCAGTTGTATACCCATTTGCTGTTTCTGTAGACCTCTACGAACTTTGTATAAACAAAAGTGAGGTGAAGGAAACCTTTTTAGTCCCACTTGAACACTTTGAAAAACCCTATTCCATTGGTTACGTCGATGTAGAACTCAAACCGCGTGAAGACTTTCCATATCATCTCATACCTTTTGGAAAAGAATACAATTGGAAGCGAGGGGTTTATAAGGTCATTTTTTACAAATATGAAAACTATATAATCTGGGGGTTAACTGCACGAATTGCTCAAAGGGTCTACGAGTTAATGAAAGAACAAGGGGGATAGGAGGATGTTTTTCAGCACGAAGTCGGCAGTTATTGTTGGTATAACTCCGCTTCTGGTAAATGTGGAGGTAGATATAAACTCGCGGAGCGTAAAAAGAGACATCAACATTGTCGGACTACCAGATACCGCAGTTAAAGAGAGCAAGCAAAGAATTCTCAGTGCTTTCAAGAATTCAAATGTTTCTATGCCCGATGGGCTTATCACTGTTAACTTAGCACCTGGAGATGTTAAAAAAGAAGGTACCTTTTTAGATTTTGCAATTGCATTAGCTATTTTAGGAGCAGCAAAACACATACCTTCCTTCAACGCTGTTGTTATTGGAGAGTTAGGTTTAGATGGAAGCGTCAAAAAAGTCAAAGGTGTCCTTCCTATATTGTTGGAATTTCAGAATCCTTCGACTACCTTTATCATCCCTGCGGATAATATCCCTGAAGCTGTAGCTACTAAAGCAAAATTCCTACCTTTTAAAAATCTCTACGAAGCGGTCCAAGCAATTAAGACAGGGAACTTTCCTCAAATTGAGTATGAAACACCGAGCTTTGATATTGAAAACCACGAAGTGGACTTTTCGGATATCCGTGGGCATTTAGTTCCAAAACGAGCTTTAGAAGTTGCAGCAAGCGGTGGACATAATGTACTGATGGTTGGACCACCAGGCACGGGAAAAACAATGTTTGCTCGAAGGTTTCCAACTATACTGCCACCTATGAGTGAACAGGAAATCATCGAAACTTCGAAAATATATAGTGCTATTGGTCTGTTGGATTCAAAACTTATCACTAAAAGACCGTTCAGAAGTCCGCACCATACTTCAAGTGCGGTGGCTATAATTGGCGGAGGTACCAACGTCAAGCCTGGAGAGGTGACCCTTGCTCACAATGGTGTGTTGTTCTTGGATGAGCTTCCTGAATTTCGAAGGGATGTTTTGGAAGCGCTCCGTGAACCTCTTGAAGATGGAGTGGTTACTGTTTCTCGTTCAAAAGCCACGCATATCTTTCCGGCCAACTTTCAGTTAATTGCGGCGATGAATCCCTGTCCATGTGGTTACTATGGAGACAAAGAAATAGCCTGCAAATGTTCTTCTTATGAAATTAGAAGATACTGGAAAAATATCTCAGGTCCGATACTTGATAGGATAGACATTCAAATTCAGGTTCCCAGGGTCTCGTACGAAGAGATGCGTGGAAAAATTTTACAAACAGACGGGGAATCGAGTGAGCAAATTCGTGAAAGGGTAATGAAAGCGCGAGAAAAACAGATGCATAGATACAAAGAAGAGAATATAAAGCTAAATGCAAAGTTGACGCACAAAATGGTTGAGAAGTATATTAGACTGGACGACAAAGCAGAGGAGATTTTGAAACTTTTTGTCACAAAGCACAAGCTTTCAGGAAGGGCTATAGATAAAATCTTGAAAGTTTCAAGAACCATCGCAGACCTCAATGGTGATGATATTGTTGATGCAAGAGCTGTTAGTGAAGCATTGCATTACAGGTTGAGCAGCGTAGATTTAGAGTTTGTACTCTGATGATATGTTATTAGAGAAGTTAGGAGGAGTATATATGGAAGAGCTAAAGAATTACTACAAACGGGTGGCAAAGTATTACAGCGCAGCTTCTTTACTTTACTGGGATATGCAGACTTATATGCCAAAAGATGCAGGTCCTTACAGGGCAGAGGTTTTATCCGAAATAGGCACCTATGCTTTCAAATCCATGATCGATGATGCTCTTGGCACACTTTTGGAAACTGCACAACCACAAAATGAAATCGAAGAAAAGATAGTTTCTGTTGGAAAGAAGGAGTATTACAAGTATAAAAAAGTTCCTCCAGAACTCTTTCAGGAGATAATGATGACTTCAACGATGCTTGAACAGAAATGGGAAATTGCAAAACCAAGAGGAGATTTTGAAGAAGTAAGACCCTTGCTTGAAAAACTTGTAGAACTATCCAGAAAGTATGCAGAGATTTTAGGTTACGATGAAGAACCATACGACGCTTTACTTGACCTTTACGAACCTGGTATGAGAGCAATGAGTGTGGAGCAGATATTTAACAATGTTAAGACTTTTACTCTCGAAGTGCTTAAGAAAATAGAGAGCCTACCAAAAACAGAAGACCCATTTGATAGAGAAATCAGTGTTGAAAAACAAAAGGAATTTAGTACTTGGTTATTGCATTACCTTAAGTACGATTTCAACAAGGGCAGGTTAGATGTATCAGCACATCCATTTACTAATCCGATAGGTCTAAACGATGTGCGTATAACAACAAGGTATATTGCGAACGATATGAGGAACTCTATCTATTCAACGATTCATGAATTTGGGCATGCGTTGTATGCGCTCTCCATTCCGGCAGAATTCTATGGTTTACCAATTGGTAGCAGTGCTTCGTATGGTTTTGATGAAAGTCAATCCCGTTTTTGGGAGAATATAGTGGGTAGGAGCCTGGCATTCTGGAAAGGAATATACCAAAAGTTTGTGGAAATTGTTCCAGAAATGAAAAACTACACGGTTGAAGATATTTGGAGAGCAGTGAACAGAGTCCAAAGGTCCTACATCAGAACAGAAGCTGATGAGGTAACGTATAACTTACATATAATCATACGATTCGAAATTGAACGCGCATTAATCAACGGTGAATTGAGTGTGAAAGATATCCCCGAAAAGTGGAATGAATTATTCAAAAAGTATATAGGCTTGGAAGTCCCGAATAACACGCTCGGTTGCATGCAAGACCCGCACTGGTATGGTGGAAACTTTGGTTACTTCCCAACGTATGCACTTGGTAATCTTTACGCTGCTCAAATATTTGAGAAGTTAGAAGAAGAAATTGACTTTGAAGATATAGTTTCAAAGGGAGAGTTCTATGTCATCAAAGACTTTCTGCGAGAAAAGATTCACTCGAAAGGGAAAATGTATGAACCTGCTGAATTAATCAAGATGGTAACCGGTAAGCCACTATCTTACGAACCATTTGTTAGATACGTGAAAGAAAAATACTCGAAGGTGTATGGGATAGAACTCTGAACTTCTGAGCATTAAACTAACGAAAAACAATGGAAAATGCCGGGATAACCCGGCATTTTTCGTTTGTAAAAAAAAAAGTCCCCGGTTGCTAACCGGGGTGGGAAGGTGTGGTGGCCGTTGTGAGGTCGTTCCTCACTATGTATATGCGCGTGGCGCACTATTGTTCGAAGGCCGACTAACTGTCCAAACATTGCTTGGATATCGTAATATCATTTAGATGTGAGATTTTGTTTTTTGTTTACACTTTCAGCCTCTATCCTTTCTTTTTCTGCCAGCATGTGTTTCAATCCGAGTAATCCCCTTGTTATATCTTCATTTTGCACGATTATATCTTCTGGTACGTCTAATATTCTTGTAGAAAAGTTCCAGAGAGCCTTTATTCCATGGCTTACCAGCAAATCGGCAACTTGTTGTGCAGCATTTTCTGGAACACAGATAGCTGCTATCTTCACTCTAAATCTTCGAATGACCCTCGACAAGTCTTTTAACGGAAGCACCATAAGTTCGCCAACCATCGTTCCTATCTTGTTTGGATCGTTATCGAATATTGCTGCGACCCTTATGCCTATATTTTTGAATCCCTTGTAATTCGCAAGCGCACTTCCAAGATGTCCTGCTCCAATGATTATAATGTTCTCATCTACTCCGGTTCCAAAAAGCTCATCAAGTTCGTTGAGCAATTCCTTAATCACGTAACCTACTTTTGGTTTTCCCTTTGTCTCAAGGAAAGAGAAGTCTTTCCTTACTTGCTCCGGAGTGATACGAAGCATCTCTGCAATTTCTTCAGACAAAACGTATTGCTTACCCTCGATAAGAAGCTGGCTCAAAAGTGCGTGGTACAGTTTCAGACGTTCAAACGTTGCTTTTGGAAACCGAAGAATCCCCTTTCGTTCTTCTAAGTTCATTCAAAGCCACCTCTTTTACTTTCTCGATTGTTGCTTCAGATACTATTATATCATTTACTACGACGTTTGGTGCTTTTCCACAGTTTTCTACGCAGAACGTTCCTTTAATTTCTAAGTTCCTTGCCCATTCTTCTTTGTTTGCGACTGAAATGAGTTTTTCAAGGATTTCATATGAACCTTTCGAGTAGCAAGATGTACCCAAGCACACGCTTACCTTAACTTTGTCTTCGGATTCTTCTGGAAGAGGTAGTATGTCGATTTCTTCTTCTTGAACTCTCCTTCTGTGTTTGTAATGTGTGTGAATTACCTCGTGTGCCTCGTGACTAAGGGGTTTATTGAGATATCTTTCATACAATTGAAGCATATGGAAGTTTTCAGTTGGTGAAATCAGTACGTCGATACTTTGAACTTCTCTGAGAATCTTTGCTCTCTTTTCTCTTGTTCTTACATCGTTTGGATATGGTTGTCCACCACCGCCAATACAACCGTAATTGCACGCCATAACTTCGACAATATCTACATCCAGTTCTCCAGCTTTTATTGAATCAACAATCTTTCTGGTGTTTCCAAGTCCGAAGACTGCAATGCCTTTTACGACCTTACCGTTGCTAAGTTCAATCGTTATTAGTCTCACACCTTCGGAAATTTGTTTTGTTTCTATGTTCTTTATTCCAATTATCTCGTTAATGACATTCACAACACTTCCAAGAACGCCTCCGCTTTTACCAAAGCTCAAACCAGATTGAGATGAAAGTCCAAACGGTCTATCAAATGGTTCGGGCTCTACCATTCTTATATCAATTCCCGTTGACTTAATTATCTTTACAACTTCTCTTGTTGTGAGGACAATGTCAACATCTCCATTAAATTCTTCCCTTTCCGCTTCGAATTTTTTAGCTGTACATGGCATTATTGAAACGAGCACGATATCTTTTGGATCAACACCTATTTCCTTTGCATAGAACTTCTTAATTATTGCTCCAAGTGCCATTTGAGGTGATTTCACACTTGATAGATTAGCCAGATATTCTGGATAGTATTGTTCAGCGAATTTAACCCATCCGGGACAACATGACGTGAATTGCGGTAATTTCTCTCCTTTTTCCAATCTTTCGATGAATTCATGTGCTTCTTCGTAAGTAACAAGGTCTGCGGCAAACGCAACGTCAAAAACTTTCTTAAATCCTATCATCTTCAAAAGGGAGACCATCCTACCTGCTGCAGCTACATCATCTTCCAAGCCGAATTCCTCTTGTAGAGATGCCCTCACTGCAGGTGCTACCATACCAATTACATATTTTCCGTCTTCGATAGCCTTGTAGACTTTATCAACATCGTTTCTAATTGCTAATGCGCCTGTTGGACAATATGCAACACATTGGCCACAAAGGACACATTCTGTGTTTTCTAGCTTCTCTTCAAAGGATGGAACAACCTGAGCTTCGAATCCTCTGTAAGCGAAATCTATAGCAGCAATTGACTGGATTTCATCACATGCTCTCACACAATCTCCGCAAAGGATACACTTTGAATTATCTCTGACAATAACTGATGATGTATCTGTAATTGTCTTCTTTGAAATCTTTTCAAATCTGTTATTAGTCAACCCAAACTCTTGTGCATATTTTTGTAACTTACACTTTCCGTTCATCTCACATGTTGTACAATCACCGTCGTGAGATGCAAGCAGAAGTTGAAGTATACCTTTTCTCAACTCGTAAATTTTTGGTGTATGTGTCTTTATTACCATTCCTTCTCTTGGTTGTAATGTACAAGATGTCACTATATCTTTTCCATCGACTTCAACAAGACACATTCTACAAGCTCCGTATATCGACGTCTCTGAGAGGTAACAAAGGTTTGGAATCTCGATACCGACTTCTCTGAGAGCTTCAAGCACATTTCTTGCATCGTCACGTATTTCTATTTCCCTGCCATTAACTACTATCTTCATTCTCCATCACCCTCCCGAACTGACAATCAGGACTCACAAATCAGCCAACAAGTTCTATTGCACCGAACTTACACTTTGTTACACACAGTCCGCACTTGATACACTTTTCTTGGTCAATTACATACGGTTTTCCTCTCTCTCCGCTAATAGCGCCATTTGGACAGCTTCTTGCACACAGACTACAGCTCTTACATTTTTCTGGTATAATTACATACTTCTTGAATGCAGTACACATTCCGCTTGGACATCTTCCCTCAATATGTTCAATGTACTCTGACCTAAAGTATTTAAGGGTACTGATAATTGGGTTTGGAGCTGTTTTCCCAAGACCACAAAGAGAAGCTGTCTTAATGATGTCCGATAAGTATTCGAGGCTTTCCAAGTCTTCGTAAGTTGCTTTACCTTGTGTGAATTTTTCGAGTATATTGTAAGCCTGCATTGTTCCTTCTCTACATGGAACACACTTTCCACAAGATTCGCGTTTTGTGAAGTCTAGGAAAAACCTTGCTACTTCGACCATACATCTGTCATCGGTGATTGCGACTATACCTCCTGAGCCAACCATTGCACCAACGGATATTAGTGAATCGTAATCAAGTGGGAGGTCGAAGAGTTCCTCCGGCAAACAAGCTCCCGATGGTCCACCAATCTGAATAGCTTTTATCTTTCTACCGTTTGAAGTTCCACCGCAGATATTTTCAAGAATGTATCTAATCGTAGTACCGAATTGAATCTCAATGATACCCGTCAACTTTAATGGCCCAGTAACAGAGAACATCTTCGTACCAGGTGAATTCTCAACTCCGCGTTTTCTGTAATTCTCAACACCATCCCTGATTATCTTTGGAACGTTTGCATATGTTTCAACGTTGTTTATAAGTGTTGGTTTACCCCAGAGACCTGCTTGTGCCGGATATGGTGGTCTTGGTCTTGGAACTCCACGTTTACCTTCTATCGAGGCAAGCAAAGCTGTCTCTTCACCACAAACAAATGCACCTGCGCCCTCTTTAACGTAAAGCTCAAATGAGAAATCCGTTCCGAGTATATTTTCGCCGAGAAGACCGTATCTTTTTGCATCCTCAATAGCTTTATTGAACATATCAACAGCAATCGGATATTCCGCCCTGATGTAAGCGTAACCTTTCCTTGCACCTATTGCATAAGCTGCGATAATCATTCCTTCGAGAACCGAGTGTGGGTCTCTTTCAAGAAGTGTTCTGTTCATGAATGCTCCGGGGTCACCCTCGTCCGCGTTACAAACAACGTATTTGATATCGCCTTGGCTTTTATATGCGGCTTCCCATTTCAAACCTGTTGGGAACCCTCCACCACCACGTCCACGCAATCCAGAAGCTTTTACCATATTTATTATCTCAAGTCTATCCATCCCAGAGAGAACTTTTGCAAGTGAAGAATAACCACCTCGCGCCATGTAATCTTCTATGCTTTCACATTCACTTGTTCCAACAGCTTCCATTATGTAGAATGTCTGATTCTTGAAAAATGTAGCGTCTTCCAGTCTTTCTACTTTTTTGTCCGTAATTGGGTCTGTGAGAAGTAAGCGCTCAATAGCTTCACCTTTTATAAGCGTTTTCTCAACGATTTCCTCCACGTCATCCACTTTAACATGACTATATGTGATGCCATATGGCATTATCTTTACCAGCGGACCAAGTGAACAAAGACCACAGCATCCTGTTTTCTTTACTGGTTCATCATCGTCATCAACCTTTTCGATTTGGACATCAAGACCTTTTGCCTTAACAACTTCAACAAACTTCGCATAGACCTTCCTTGAACCACTTGCTGTACAACCAGTTCCAACACATACATAAACGGAGGGTTTTTGGAGCTTTTTTTCTCTTTTCTCTTTTAGCTTTTCTATATAATCAAGCAATTCTTGAGGACTTTTCAATATTGGTTCATTTACAACAACTGTGCTCATTGTTCCTCCTCCTTTCTCTCTCTGAGCTTTCTCAGAATTTCTTTAACTTGTTCTGGAGTCAGTTTTCCATAAACTTCATCGTTTATTACCATTACTGGAGCAAGAGCACATGCACCAAGGCAACCAACTTTATCGAGGCTGAATTTCAAATCAGGCGTAACTTCACCAGGCTTAATACCTACTTCTTCTTCTATAGCTTTTACAAGACTCATTGAACCTTCCATGTGACATGCCGTTCCATCACAGATAAGAATTGTGTACTCACCCTTTGGTTTTAGAGAAAACTGGGCGTAAAATGTCGCAACGCCATAGATTTTGGCAGGAGGGATACCAAGCGCGGTGCCGATGTAGTATACAACATCCTTTGGGATGTGCCTGTACTCTTTTTGGACTTCGAGTAAGATTTTGATGAGCATCTCTTTCTTGTATTCGTACTTCTTTAAAATCTCCTCAACTTTACTGTAAGTTCTGCTAATCATCGCCACACCTCCACAAAACTGAAATTGTTCTACGGAAATTCAGGGCTAAATGGATAGAATCTATTTATCAATACGTATCAACTCATCCAGCTAAACTAATTTTCTTTCGTGATACTTTTCACGAAAATCATAAAACAAAATATTGCCACTGTCAAGGGGCAAATTAGAAATTTTTCACGAAAAAATTGTTTTGAAAACTTGAACCGAGGAGTCACCATACTCCTATTTTGAACATTTTGAACATTGCGGGCAGCATTTCACAATGGTAACAAAATAGTACTCTTTTGAAAAAAACAGTACATACTACTTTTTGGAACGCACGCGTTCTTTCGAAAACTAAAAACTAAATTGAAAACATTAAAATCTAAGACCACTTCCAAACATGAGGTAAAAAGAAAGTTCATGAGGGTTTTTTGTAAAATCCAACACACTTCTTAAAAATAGTAGAGGTCTATAAGGAATCCAATTGTCTGGTTCAATACCTATGTCGAAAGTGAGCAAAGAGAGAGGGAGGTTAATTAAAGGTGTTGTGAGTTCGAAAAATATGCCGATGGCTAAATTAAATTGTTCAAAAAAATGGTAATCGAGACTTATACCAGAATATAACTTTGTTTGGGATTCATTTTCTGTTCTTTGATTTGATACAATGCACTCCACACCAATTCTGGGAAAGCCTGCATAATTAAAAAGCAGCGAGAATGTAGTCAGTGTTGGTGAAGAGAAATATCCATAACTGTTTGAGATTTTAACTAAAAACCGCGTTTCATTCTCATTTATGTCAGCAGAATGGTTGGTGAGCTCTTCGAATGTCTCCAGGTTGTAAAGATGCATATTTCTTTCTAATTCAGCTGTCACATTAAAGCTCTTAACATCTTCGTTTGGTCCTTTTACATAGAGTTCTATAATTGCTTTGTTTGATACATTACGAACAACAAATGATGTGCTCCAAACTGTAGATTGTTGTTTAACATTTTGGAGTATTAATAAAATATCATATGGAGTTAATTCTGCATCCTTTAGGTTTTCAAGTAAGGTTTTTGCTCTTTTGTAGCGACTTATAGATGTTGGATTATCAGGTTTGATATAATCAGCTGACAGGTAATGGTTTGTTAATACGTTTTCCCCTTCTATTACATGCAGTTGATTGTTGACAAACTCAACAACAGCGGTGTTTCCAAATCTATCAGCCAAAAAATAGTGTACCATCGGATTGCCAAACAATGTTCCGAATATTATGGACCTTTTTTTAAATAATGCTACAGCTGACTGTACATCGCTAGAAGTTTCTAAAATTTCTCTTAGTATTTGCAAACTTATGCGCGTTGGTCTGAACAAATTTGGAATATTCCAGGAAAATGGTACAGCGGTTATTGCGATATACAAACCAGAGCTGTTTATACCTTCATATGGCATATCGGCTCCCAGCTGTTCCAAAAGTACCATCCCATACTTTTCGTTGTTTGGCGGAATGAATAACAAGAAGCCTTTTGGTGAGTCCAAATCGCTGTTCTTTCCAATAATTATAGTTCCGTCGGTATTCCTATGATATACGATTGTACAAGCATGTAAATTTGAAGGTAAGAGATTTAAAGTCATTGAAAGCACAAAGAATACAACAAGCCTGGTAAACACCTTATTAATGATTTGTATGACACTCTGTAATAATCCATTCTCCATTTTAATACACCCCCAGTACAAAGCACGCAAAATTCAAATACAACTGTACAGTATCGCTTGGAACAAAATTACTCCCTAAGACCTAATATCTTGAAGAGGTGGTACTGGTAGTTTCTTGAGACTTTTATCTCATCGTTGTTGTCCATTAGTACTATGTATGTATTTTGAAACCATTTTTTTATCTTTGAAATATGTTTTATAGAGATAATATAACTTTTGTGAACTTGAACAAAATTGTTTGATGGAAGTTTTGTAAGTAGTACGTGAAGTGGCATGGTACATTCAAATATCTTATCTTTTGTTACTATGTGCACGATTTTGTTGTTTGCCTCGAGATAGATAATTTCATCGGTGTCTAAAAGATAGATTTCATCGTTGTGTTTCACGGGAAGTTTTGAAAGCTTAGATATGTAGTATTCTGGTTTCTGCTTTTTCAAACCTAATTTATATATTCTCTCAATAGTTTTATTCAATCTGTCTTTGGAAATAGGTTTTAGCACATAATCTATAGCACCTTCTTCGAAGGCTTTCAACGTGTATTCATCGTACGCAGTTACAAATACGATATGTGGTTCGTACTCTATGTGCTCAAGGGCCTCAAACACGAGTCTATCACCAACATTTATATCGAGAAAAAGTACATCTGGTTGAAGTAGATTGGCTTTTTTTATAAATTCTTCGCAATTAAATGCTTCAAAGAGTATTTTAATATTACTATCAATTTCGTTGATTAGTCTCTTAATTCGTTCCATTGCCATGGGTTCATCTTCCACAATTCCACAAGTAAACATTGCTCCACCCCTTTTGTTTCAATGCGATTTAATCAATGGTATATGAATTGAAAAGATAGTAAGACCATTTTCCACATTAACCGACATTTTACCTTCAATAAAGGATAGTTGTTGACTAACTATAGAAAGACCTGTTCCAAAGTGCTCTGGTTTAATTTCTCTTTGTGGGCTTCCTGTGTTAAGTATATCGATTCGTACATTCTCATTCTCTAAGCCTGCATGTATTTCTATAATTCCTCCGGAATTAATCTTAATACCGTATTTTATAGCATTTTCGACAACAGGTTGAGTAATACCAGAAGGAATGATAGCATCTTTGACTGTCTCTTGAATTGTTATTTTGTATTCGAATTTAATCGGTAGGAGCATTTCTTTTTGTATTTCAAGGTACTTTTCTATGAAATCTAACTCTTCAAAAAGCGACCACTGTTTCTTAAATTTTAGTACTTCTCTGTAATAATCGGAAACTCTAAGAGTGAATTCCTCTGCTCTCACTGGATTTCGCCTAACCGCTTCTGCAAGAAAGTTGAATGTATTAAATACAAAGTGTGGGTTTAGCTTCGCTCTCAGTAGTTCCATATGAAGATTTTGCAGTTCCTTTTCCAATTCTAATCTTCTCACCCTTTCCTTAAGAGCTGAGAGGTAATTTGCAGCGGATACGGATATTAAGAGGATAATTATCCAGTATATGTCTTTGACTCCTAAATTACTGTTTTGGAAATACGAAATTTTTAATATACTCTCAGATACAAATACACTTAACACAATGCTGTATGCAATATTTATAACGGAGTAAAACAACATCTTAGATATTCTTTTCTCCGTTCTGTAGACTTTTGAAAAGACAGAGTATAAGAAGATACATAAGTTTATCAGCACAAAAGATAGCACAAATGGTGTATAGTAGTCTTTGAAGTCTACTGATTTGAGTAAGAAGAAGTAGAGAATGAATATTGATGTTTCGATTACGATAAATTTAGAAATGGATCTACTCACTTTCCATTTCATTTATATTCTCCTTTTCTAAAGGGATTAGAAGTTTTTAGAAACCATGTTCGGAAACCTCTTCTTTAAATCTTCGACGTAGGTATTTGAATCTTTCATATTTTGAAGCTTTTCAAAATAAAATGCAAATTTTACAGTATTCCTTTTCATTCCATAGGCATAAGTTATCATGTAGAGGATCTTTTTTTCACTTTCCGAGTCTATCTTTGATTTCTCTTTCAACAACAACAGAAACTCTCCATCTTCGATAATCATGTCTTGAGCAAGTCGGTTTGTATCAATGAATCTGAAAAATGCCTCCATCCTTATTATCCTTATATCCAGATTAAAAGGTTCTTGCTCTACAGCTCTGGAAAGTTGTGCACTCCCTACGTAGAAATAGAGAATGTTAAATGGAAAAAGTGCACTCGCACTCTTTTCAAGTGTGAGCGCACCTTCCTTAGCAACTTCAATCACAGTCGAAGCAAAACCAAACGTTAGAAGTGCGTATGCAAAGATTGTGCAAATTAAGGTACGAACAAACAATACTTTTAACACTTGTGACAATTCCAAAGATTTAGACCTCATCAAAATCCGAATCCAACTCCTCCGTAGAATCCGTATGTCAGCAAGAAATTGTTGTATTGTGTTAATCCTTGCAAAGGCTTACCGTTAACAAGCCATCCGTCTGGGGAATATCCACCAATTGCAATTGTTCCAACTTCAAGTTGCATAAAATCTGTAACTTTGATAGCAATGGCAAGATTTGCTGCAATGGAAATGTAACCTATGGAAGTGGTGAGATAGCCTTCGAGGGTTCCATCTTCGAGATTGGTAACGTTTGTGTTATTTTCATTCACCTTTCTTCCAAGAATTATGTCAATACTTCCAAAATACACGCCAGCAAGCAAGCTAACATTACCAAAAGAGATATTTTTGAGCCCACCGCCAAATCCACCGCCAACTTCAATTTTGTACTTCTTTCCGTCCTTTGTGACCTCTTTCTCTCCACCAAAACCGAATCCACCACCGTAAGTCATACCGGGAACGCCACCATAACCATATCCACCAAATGCAATTATACCATCAGTAAATTCTGGCAAGTCTACAACCGGAATGTTTATGTTCTTCAGCCCGTATAGGCTGCCACCAGGAATGTAAACAACCATCGGACCACCACCACCAAACTCAAACGCAAACCCTACAATACCTAACAGCGACAACCATAAAACAACCGCCAAAGATACGTTTTTCCTCATACAATCCACCTCCAAAAGTCTTTAGGTTCGCCCACTACGTACCCTCTCTAAAAACAGCCGCTGCTGTCAAATCACCAGTTTTTCACAATGATATTTCTACCCTGAATGGTTACTTTATTCTCGTATCTCTTTTTGACATATACCGTTAAATTTGTTGATGCTGAATCAACGATTATTTCGACCTTTCCATCAGATGAAAATTCATCGATGTATAATTCACCCTTAATCGTTGCCGTAGAAATCTTTATCTTTACAGGTCCTTTGATCAAAAGATTCTTAGATGTAACGTTAACCGAAGAAATATCAACAAAAACATTATCTAAGACCCCTGATATAAGAACGCTCGCGGCGGAAATATTAATATTCTTGAGCTCCCTAATACCAATTATGATACTCCCAGAGGCTTTGTTTAGTACTGTTCTTTCAGTATCGGAAGAGATATCGATTTTCTCACCTCGACCGTACAAAATTTCATCTTTCTCATTGTCGAACTGTATACTAAAACTTGCACCTAATATGTTAAGAACTGGATTTGAAACTGGAATTTTAATTAATCCCTCGGAGGAACCTTGCTTTGAAATCATAAAATCCGTCGGCAGCAGAAGTATAAACAAAAACGTGAATAATAGCACACCTGCAATAATCTCCTTATATGTTATATCCATTTCTTCCACCACCTTTTACAGTTTAGAATGTCAATCACTTACAACAACATTATCTCACTAAAATTTACGCGAACAACAGAAATTTCGTCAAAGGTAAAAATCTTGGTGTAAGATGCAATTTTAGAGAGTAACCGGACAACTTAACGATAAATAAAAAAGAGGCTGTTTTTTAGCCTCTTTCCATTGTTATTTTGAAAAGTATCATGAAGAATCAATAATACTCTATCCTAACAACTTTACCACGCTTCTCAAGTATCTGAGAGATATCGTGAATAAGCCTAAATTTGAGTGAAATATCGTGCGAAAAGAGTGGATTTTGATGAGCGGGGTTTATAGCCCTACCAACAAGAAAGGTTATCACATCAGATTCATCGATCAGGTCTATCAATTTTTGCGCACCAACGCCAAGAGTTGAATCTTGGTTTTCGTAATACCTGAAGACCTGTGAAAGTGTTATTATACCTTCGGTTACAAGGTCTACACCTTCCATATATCCTATGGGTGGAGAATATTCTGATATACTTGAGAAATCTATCTCAACCTTTTTACCAAGTATTTTCTCAACAATTTGACTCGTCGTCCCACCACAAATGACTTTTTTACCTTCTGCATTCATCAGTTTCTCAACAACTATCTTGTCATTCTCTTTCTTTTCAGGTGGTCCAACCATGATTGTTAGATTTCTTCTCTCTCTGATTTTTATCGCACAAACAGTTGCGTCATCACCTTTTGTGCCTCTGTCAAGTGCTTCGGCAAGTCTAACAAGATGTTTTGTGATACTCTGCAAATCAACCTTGTTATCGAGTAAATTCTTCAATTCTTTTTTAACGTTATCTACTCCGAAACCAAATGGATACTTCACAGTTCCCATACCCGCTTGCGAAATACCATCTGTCATCAAAAAGACGATATCTCCGGGCTTAATTTGAATACCGCTTTCGAGAACTTTTCTACCCTGTATTTCGTGTACTTTCTTTTCAAGCTCAACGAACTCACCTTCTCTGTAGAAGAGGACTACAGGAAAATCGTACTCAAAGATATGGCAATCTCCACTCACATGGTTAACATAACAAGTGGCAAGTGTCGCATAACTTATTCCCCGAACTTTACACGTTGGAAGCGTTGAAATGATAGACGAAAAGACCTCAGAAATAGGCACATCGCTGAGCAACATCGTTGTAGCCATAGAAGCGGTCAAGGTTGAAAGGATGCTTGCCTTTATTCCACTACCAAGCCCATCTGAAACACTTACAACAGTTTTTTCTTCGGTCTTTTTAAACTTTACCGTATCACCGCAAACCTCTTCGCCGGCTTTGTTCTTTTGTGCGTAATATATCTCAGTTGTCAACATTTTCTTCCCCCAGGAATTTCTTGAATTCTGCGAACCTAGATTTTGTTTCCGCTATCGATTCGCCAAGCAAACTTGCTATGTCTTGAGCCAATTTCATTTGCTCGTTCAAAACTTCATCTATTTTTTCAATAGTTCGTCTTCTCAGCTCGTTCATGTGTTCTCTTTGTTGGACCATCTCCGTAAGGTCTACAAATAGAACAACTATGCCTCCATCGTCTGGTAAGTCAAAAACCTTCGGATACAGATAGACCTTTCTTGAATTAATATAAAGCTCATGTATTTTGTTTGAGCTTTCTTTTGCCCTTTGGCAAATACTGATAATCATATCTTCCGGATAATTCGCAAACAGAATCCCTGCTGCATTGTTTATATACAGAATTTTTGAATCTTTGAATATCACAATTGCATTTGGTGTTTCCTCAACAACAAGGTTACTCACAGAGGAAACCTTTTCAACTAAATATGCAAAACACATTTCTTTTTCTGCCTTACCAACGGCAATAGCAACTGCTTTGTCACGACACGTTTCATATCCACAGCCGGTACAGTCTAATATCTTTTCAGGATCCGTCTTTCCCATCTCTGCAAAAATACGTTCAACTTCTGACTCAGGTATATTGTATTCGACCTTTCGTATTTTCAAAGAACGTTTCAGATCAAAGGGAACCGAAAATCTATCCACCTTTTTTACATTTAGACTTTCTAAAATTCGAATAGCTTTTTGAAGCCTTGAATGTCTTAATAATATGTTGTCTTCCTTTTTCATAGTGGGACCGTTAATACAGCCCCCGACACATGCAGATGCTTCTATAAGTATCTTTTCATTGAAACCATTGAACGTCTTAAAGAAATCTATTATGTTTTCAACACCTTCAAGCACGTAATATGGGAAATTTTCTCCAACATATGCAGCAGCTGAATCAACAACTCCTTTGGAGGATGGATAAAACCTCGCTCTGATTGGATGTGGCGGGTCTGGATAAGTTTGCGGCATATTTTCTAACAAAGTGGCTATCCCTTTGGTAGTATTGTTACTCTCGTGAAAGATTTTTTCTAATCCATTTTCGAATTCTTCGAAAGTCAAGACTACATCAAACACATCCTCAAGTTCCTTCTTTTTCGCAATGCACGGACTAACAAAAACTTTTGGCAAATTTCCGAACATATGTTTCAGGAACTCTGCATGAACGCTTGCAGGGGACTTAACTTTAAACAGATAATCAGCATATTCTGGAAAATACTTTTCAACGAGTTCAACAACAACAGGACACGCCGTTGTGATTAGAGGTTTATTGCTATGTGAAAATATCTTAGCATACTCTGCTGACACGTATTCTGCTCCAATAGAGGTTTCAGAGATATACACGCAGCCTAACTGTTTAAGCAAGGACAAGACTTTAAAAGGTTCTTTGAAATAAGCGTAGAAAGAAGGAGCTATTGACAAAATAAAAGGTTTCCTCACAAGACTTAAGAAGTTCTCGACATCATTTCTGTATTGCTTCGCATTTTGCGGACATATATTGACACAAGTGCCGCAAAGCACACATTCCTCTTCAATAACAAACGATTCACCTTGTTTGAAGCTAATAGCTTTGACTGGACAATTCCTGAGGCATTTGTAACAATACGTACAGTTAGCCTTATCAGATAATATATACCTGCTTCTTGTGATTGTTATCATTGCTTTTTCACCTACTTTCTTCGCTTTCATTTATCACCTTGAGACTTTCCTTGATTTTCTCAATCAAGTTTTCCACGTTTAATAAGCTTACATTTCCAACACGTTCATTACCAAACCTTACATTAACCCCTTCCGAACAATTGCCCATGCAAAGACTCCCACGTAGTTCAATACGTGAGTCTATAAGAGATTCTTTGAGCTTCTCAACTATCTTGTACGCACCTTTTAGATGGCATGAACTTCCTAAGCATACGTAAACTACAAGTTTAGTTTCATCACTTTTTGAATTGTTCATTTCTTGTCCCCTCACTTTGAAATGGGAAGTACGTTTAGTATTTTTTGTGTATTCGTGATTACTTTCACGATATAGTTTAAAACATTTCTTTCATATAGTCAAGTAGCTTAAAATACCTAAAAGAAGTATAAAGAAGCGCATTTTTGACTGAATTCCGGAAATAATTATTTAAAACACTATCATAAAAATTCACAATTAATTTTCAGAGTAAACATAAAGGTTATAAAAATCCCTATTGACAACAACGGGAAGTTATGGCAAAATTATCCACGGTCAGTGGAAAGCTGGCTCAAGCAAGCAGACGGGGACGTGGTGCAGCCTGGTTAGCACGCCGGTCTGTCACACCGGTGGCCGCGAGTTCAAATCTCGTCGTCCCCGCCAAGTGAAGACGGGACCTTTTAAAGGTCCCGTTTTTTGTTTTCTTAGTTCTACAAGTTCTAAAACTTCCTTGGAGGTGTTCGTATGCGTGAAGAACTTTACCTTTGGAAGTATAAAGCACTTGCCGAAAGACTAGCCAAAGAAATGAAAAGGAGGCATTTTGAAGTTCACATTGTTAATTCCAAAGAAGAACTACTAAAAAAAGTTCGCGAACTTGTGCCTGAAGGTTCGACAGTTGCAAATGGTGGGTCGTTGACGTTGATTGAAAATGGTGTTTTGGATATCTTCAGAAACGGTAAATACGTATACTACGACAGGTACGCAGCAAAAATACCCGAAGAGCGTAAAGAGCTTGAATTAAAAGCTTTTACAGTTGATTACTATCTCTCAGGCGCTAACGCTATCACGGAAGATGGAAGACTTGTATTCCTGGATGGTAATGGAAATAGAGTAGCAGCGATTGTTTTTGGACCGAAAAATGTAATAATTATTTCCAGTGTGAACAAGGTAGTAAAGGATATAGAAGATGCACGTGAGAGACTAAGGTTTATCTCACCAATGAACAGTAAGCGACTTAACTTGTCAACTCCATGTGTTCAGAAAGGATTTTGCTATGACTGCACCAGTTCAGATAGAATTTGCAACTACCTTGTCGTTGTTGAATCTTCCGCGAGAATCCCCGGTAGAATTAAAGTAATATTAACAACTTTTGAAACGGGTCTTTGATTTTTGAATGTGTTTGTGAAATTTTCCCCCTACAGGTTAAAATTCTAATCTATTATTTCTTAAATAATATTGCACTTCACAAATAAAAGTGGTAAAATTCAATTGTGAAAAGGATAACATGAACAAGTTGACTCAAAAAGTAAAAACTAAAGTAGGGGGAGCGATGTATGAAAATACCAAAACCAACGGTCAGAAGGTTAGGACTCTATTATCGTTGTTTAGCAAGGTATAAAGAAGAAGGTGTGAACTTTGTATCTTCGCAAGATATAGCGGACAGGTTGAACATTAAACCAAGTCAGGTTAGAAAGGATTTGTCATACTTTGGTGAATTTGGTAAGCGTGGACTTGGTTACAATGTGAGCAAGTTGATTTCGGAAATAGCGCGCATCATTGGTGTGAATAAAGAATGGAACGTCGCGATTATAGGTGCTGGAAATCTGGGTAGTGCGCTTGCAAATTATCCTGGACTTGCGAAGCATAAATTTAATGTAGTTGCTATGTTTGATAACGACAGGCAGAAAGTTGGTAAAAAGATAGCTGGAATACCTGTTTTCCATATCAGCGAACTGAATCAGAAAGTCAAAGAGCTTAACATCGAAATGGCTGTTATCGCTGTTCCTGAAAGTGCCGCTCAATACGTTGCAGAACTGGTTGAAGAGTCTGGTATAAAAGGAATTGTGAACTTTTCGCCAATAAAGCTAAGGACCAATATACCGGTTGAAGATGTTGATATAACGCTCTCGTTTGAAACATTGGCATACATGATATTAAAGAACTCACCTGTGAATATTCAACAAGAAGAGCAAGTCTGAAAAATGAAAAACACCCCCGTGATGCTTTTGATAAGCACACGGGGGTGTTTTTATTGCTGCCAATGTTCAGTTATCAGCTACACTTGCTCCAGCCACATTTTCTACAACTTGTGCATCCTTCTTGTTTGATAATACTATTTTTCGAGAGACACGATGGACAATACGTGTTACCATCCGCATCGATGTAATATCCTTCAGCCCATTGTAACCCGTTTGCAGTAACGAATTTCTCAATTTCTTCAGCTGTTTTTGCGGTTCCATCTATCACGAATGTATCGATAGTTTCTGCTGGAGTTTCACCCCAAAGTTCAACAAAGTCATCGATGGCGCTCTTAATTTCTTTTGCCAGAGCAGGAGTATATGTGCCTTTGACCTTTCTTAATTGCTCAAGAATTTCCTCGGCTGATACTCCCGCTCTCAAGGCAATTGAACTAAGTCTTCCAATCGCTTCCGCAAGTTCAGTTCCATTGGACAAGAATATTTCAACAGCTTCCCCGTTATCATCGAAGCTAACTGTGATGTATGTGGTGCCTGAATCGGTTTTGAACTTCCTTGTGACACTTCTCAGCGTATCCTTCCTCGGTTTAGGTCTCAGTTTGTGCTTTTCATCAAGCACAAAGAATTGAACCTTTGGTGCATCTTTTGTTTTCAAGTTCTTTGCTGAGGTAAGTACTTGCGTTTGCAATGAACCATCGCGGTATATGGTCAATCCACGGATGTTCAGTTTCAGTGCTTCGAGGTATATGTTCAAAACATCTTCTTCAGTAGCACTATTTGGCATATTTATCGTCTTTGAAATGTTGTTATCAACATACCTTTGGAACGCATCCTGCATTAACAAATGGTCCATAGGTGATATATCCATTGCGGTGACGAAAACTCTTTTAATGTGTTCTGGCACTTCGGGTAAATCTTTGAGAGAACCTTTTTCTACTAACCTTTCTTTAATTTTTTCTAATATCTCCTTATCAAGCTTTTGTTCAAGGACTCTGTTGACGTAGAACAACGCTTCTTTTCCACCATCGTGTTTGTTCATGTACCTGACATACGCAAGGAGGAAGTTTGGTTCCAATCCGCTACTTGTGTCTGCGATGTTTGAAATTGAACCAGTTGGGGCTATAGTTAAGACTGCAACGTTACGCTTACCGTACTTTGATTCAGAAAGAACTTGTCTTAACTCATCGTCAAATTTGCTCATACCCATTGCAAATGGGGCAAACCCTTCTTCACGATAGTATCTACTCTTTTCGAACAACGGGAAGTTGCCTTTTTCTTTTGCTAACCTGTTCGACTCGCTATGACCTTGTATTGCCATGAACGCAGTCATATCCGCTGCAAATTGCCTTCCTTCAGGAGAATCATACGGGATGTCAAGTAGGTAGAGCAAGTCTGCAAATCCCATGATACCAAGACCTATTCTTCTGCTATCTTTTACTGCCTTTGTAATCTTTTCCAGTGGGAAAACGTTCACATCTATTACGTTATCAAGGAATCTGACGGCAAGTCTTGTTGCCTCACCAAATGCTTCCCAATCGAATTTGCCATTCAAATAGAACTTCGCAACATCAATAGAACCTAAGTTACAAGCTTCGTATGGCGCAAGTCCTATTTCACCACATGGATTGGTACTCTCAATAACCATTTCTGGATACATGGCGTAGTATTTGTTCATCTCACTTAGGAATGCCAATCCTGGGTCTCCTGTTTTCCAAGCATTTTTAGCCATTTTCTTAAGTAGCTCTCGGACCTTTACTTTTTTTGTAGTATTACATTTTGGGTGCTTCAGTTCAATTTCTCCGTCTTCCATGTAGAGCCTCAACAGCTCTTCCCTGGGCATCGTTATTCCAACCGATATGTTGAAGAATTTTAATACTTTCTCTCCATCGTTACCTTCTTTTGCAGTGATAAATTCCTCGATGTCTGGATGGTCGATATTCAAAATTCCCATCAGAGCACCACGTCTTCTATAGCCTTGTTCGACAACACCAACTGCTGAGTTGAAAACATGCATGAATGAAACAGGACCACTTGCTTGCCCATGTGTTCCCGCAACAAAACTTCCTTTGGGTCTCAACCTCGAGAAGTTACTGCCGATACCACCACCAGCTTTGGTAATTAGTGCGTATTCTTTAACCGCATCGAATATACCCTCTATACTATCTTCAACTGGAACAACAAAACATGCGGAAAGCATATGGAGATGGTTTCTTGAATTATATATTTCCCAGTAATCTTCAAGCGTCATTTGTTCAATAGGTTTCCACAGTAGTTCGTGCCTGACTCCCATACCGGCGTTAAACAAAGTAGGACTGTTTGGAATGAATATCCTTGAGAGTAAAAAGTTATAGAATGTTTCTTCCCAGGATTTAACTTCATCCAGTTTCTCGCTGTCACTTTTACTTTCCATGGCGGGATTGTTCACCAATTCCGCCGTTGCAATTACGCGTGCAACCCTACGACAAATATCAGCCCACTTGGTCTCAAGATACTCACCAGAAGGAGTTTTTAAAAAATACCGCTCAGAAAGTATTTTGTAGGCATTTTTTGATGGTTCAACATCTTTCCAATAGTCGATAAACTTATTCAATGTACTATAAACAATGGACATACTGTTTTCCCTCCCCAAATTTACATAGTATTTCTTCTTAGTTTAGCGAGGTATATTATACCACATCTTGTGGTTCAACTGCAATAGTATACAATGAATTGTAGAATTTTCGTTTCGGTGAGTACCAAGGAGAGATGGTGGGTTAATCCTCCTTAGCAGGCTTTATTGGAAATTTTTTGGCTGTTTCGAAAGGTTGACTAACAGAAAGAGTCTTGAAATCGCAAAGAAGAGCAATATTAGACCTGAGAGGATGTAGACGTTTTTAATCCCTACGAAATTGCCCAACATTCCCAAGATAAAGGTTCCAGTTGGTGAACCGCCATTGTTGACAAACGAATACAGAGATATTGTTCTACCTTTCATATTTGAAGGAGATAACAACTGCGTTCTACTATTTGTGATGTTAAAGAACGAAGACTGGCAAGCACCTATCAAGAATGCTGCGTAAGGTGTCAAAGCAGGTTTGATGGAAGCAATCAGAATGCTTGTTCCGATTACAACCAACAAAAAATCTTCTCTTAGCTTTATCAAACGTTCGGGATTAATAGACGCTACTATGTTAGCACCGATAAAAGCACCTACACCCATCATTCCCATAATCAGTCCGTAACCAAGTATATCTGATTTCACAACACTTTTGACAAAAGCCTGCATCAACATGCCAAATGGCATGCCGAAAAGAGAATACATCGTTAGCCCTACGAATGTATTAATCAATACAGAATTTGTTGATACATAACGGACACCTTCCATAAGGTCTTCAAAGAACTTTTTAAAACTCACATTACCGTAAATTTTAGCGTGATTGTCTGGAATCAATAACAGTACAACTATCAATGGTAGAAATGAAATAGCGTTGACTATGAACCCAAACTCCAAACCATACAACTCTACAACAAAACCCGCAATTGTTGGTCCTACCATCCTTGCAACGTTAAAAATCATTGAGTGTAACGCAAGTGCATTTGGAAGCATGTCTTTCGGAACGATGTTTGATATAAATGTGTTCCTAGAAGGAAGGTAAAAACCGCTCGTAATACCCATCATAAGACTGAGGAAAAGTAGAAAGAAAGGATTTAACAGACCCTTCCAAACAAGGTAAGCCATGAAAAACGCGTTAGCAGCATCCAAAAGCTGGGTGTAAAGCAGTATCGTTTTGGGTCCGAACCAGTCTATCAAAACACCAGCGATCGGTGAAAAGAAAACCGACGGGAAACCTTTAAGGAAAGCTATAAGCCCTATGAAACCTGCGGCCTTGTCCTCTGAAAACAAGTTAACAGCCACCCAGCCTCTTAGCGTTGTATCTATCCATGTGCCAATTAAAGAAATGCTTTGGGCAGACCAAAAATTCCGATAGTGTTTGTTTTTAAGAGCTCGATACGGATTCATGACCCTTGCCATGAGTATAACCCCACCTAAAGATGAATTAATTCGTTTCACGAACTATTGTAGCATTGGTTTTTAAAGATTTCAAACAAGTATTTCGTTAATTAGTGAAGATTTAGTATGTATACGGCAAATAGATTCTGTTAATCAACAAAATTTGTCGATATTGATGCTTTGAAATCTCAAAAATATTTGATTAAATAGCATTGGGGATGTCGGTAACGTTACCGAATAAGTAATAAAACGTTGAAATTGGAAAGGGGTATAGATTTTTTTGGAAAAGCATTAGCGAATGTGCAAATAACATAAATTTCAAGGAGGTTTTACACATGGACATTTATGGTGCGGACTACTACCCAGAACATTGGGACAGGTCGTTTTGGAAAAAGCACGTGGATTTGATGAAGGTTTACGGCATTGAGTGGGTTAGGATAGGTGAATTTATGTGGAGTGTTGTAGAACCAAGGAATGGCGAGTTCGATTTTTCTTTACTTGACGAAGCGATAGAACTACTCTCTGAAAATGGTATCAAGATAATCTTGGGAACGCCGACTGCGACTCCTCCCGCTTGGCTTGTGAGTAAATATCCAGAAATCCTCCCAGTTGACTGGAATGGTAGAGTTAGGGGTTTCGGAAGTCGAAGGCATTACTCCCCGAACTCGAAAGCATATCTTGAATACGCCTTACGAATTGTTGAGCAATATGCATCCAGATATGGTGATGCAATTGATGTATGGCAAATTGATAACGAATTCGGATGTCATGGCACGACGTACAGCTTCACCAACGAAGACCTTGTTGCGTTTCGCGAATGGCTAAAAGAAAAGTATGGGACTATAGAGAATTTGAATAAACACTGGGGAACGGTGTTCTGGAGTCAAACATACAACAGCTGGGATGAGATTGTCTTTCCAATAAACACCCCAACATTTGAGAATCCCCACCAGATGCTCGACATCTATAGATTTATGTCTGACAGCTTCATCCGTTTCTTAAAAAGTCAGGTTGAAATAATCAGAAAGTATTCCTCGAAGCCTATAACTCACAACTTTATGGTAGATTTCATGGATTTGGACTATCGAAGAATGGCAAGATACGTTGATTTCGTTTCTTGGGATAATTATATAGCAACAGAAGAATACGACCCACTAAGACAGTCAGCAAATCATTCTTTAATGAGGTCTTTGAAACACCAACCATTTTTGGTTATCGAACAACAACCGGCAAGGGTGAATTGGAGGCAAGTTAACGAGAATTACGAACCCGAGTATCTTGCAATGTGGACTAAACAGGCGTATTTAAATGGGGCAATGGGTGTGATGCCGTTTCGTTTCGACCAGATTCGGTTCGGGGCTGAACAATACCATGCCGGGTTATTGGACTACTATGGAAGACCGACAAAACGGTTGGAAGCTTATTCAAAAGTGAAAAATCAAACACCGGGGGTCATTACTCCAAAACCCGAGGTTGCTATTTACTTTGACTACGAAAATGAGTGGATTCACAGAATAAACCATCTGAATCGAAACTTTAAGTATTGGGATGCAATTGTAGATATTTACAAAGCTGTTAAGAACCTTGGATACAATGCAGAGTTCGTGTTTAATGAAGATGAGGTTGAAGGGTACAATGTATTGATAGTTCCTTATGCTTCTTATATTTCTGAGGAATTCATTGAGAAAATCAAAAAATTTGAAGGTCCAGTGTATCTCACGGCAATGTCATCTATAAAGGACAAGTATAATTGGCTAACTGAGAGAATGCCATGGCATCTTGTTGATGAATTCGGGATTGAAGTAGTTGATTTTGGTGGAATCAAGGAAGAAAAAGGGTATCTCTTTTCTCAATGTGTTACAACTTTATTCTGGAAAGATGAGCTCGAAGTTTTGGATGCGAAAGTCATCGGCAGTTTCGAGAATGGAGCCCCGCTTGTAACAGTTAAAAACAACCGCTATTATGTAGCTTCTGTCCTTGATGAGAATGGTTGGAAATTATTACTGTCAGAAAATCTGAGACCCAGGGTCTTAGGTAAAGGATACGAGTTGGTGAATGTAGAACGAGATAGTAGAGAACTAACAGGTGTTCTGAACACATTACCAACTGAGAACAAGTTGTATATTGATGGAAGCTTACATGTTTTGAAACCATTCGAATTTAGGTTCGTTGAAAGATAGGTTCACATAGGAGGTGAGGAGTTTGAAGAAATTTGTAACGATACGTGACATTGCCAAGGCGGCCGGTGTATCTATAAACACAGTTTCAAGAGCACTTAATAATAAGCCGGATATAAACAAAGAAACAAAAGAAAGGGTCTTGAAAGTAGCGAGAGAGCTTGGGTATATAAAGGATGCAACTGCGACATCTTTGAGATATGGGTTGACCAAAGTCATAGGTGTGATTTTGGAGGACAGTTCGAACCCATTTTACTCAGAGGTGCTCAAGTCAATAGAAATGGCTGCCAGGAAACGGGGGTTCAACGTCATTTTTATGAACACAGAAAAAGACTACAACTTAGAGGAAGACGCGGTAAAAACTATGCTCAGCCGGAGGGTAGATGGGATTATCATTTCCCCTACGCAAGAAAAAAGCGAGGACATACAATTACTTATAAAATCCGCCGTGCCTTTTGTTATCCTTGGTGTTCACTTTGAGGATATTGAGGTTCCAGAGGTTTACAGCAACGATGTCAAGGGAAGTTATTTGGCTGTGAGTCACTTGATCGAGAAAGGTAGGAAGAAAATCGTATACCTTAGCGGGTACTTATACAAATCCGTTGCTCGTATGAGGCTTGAAGGATACAGAAGGGCTCTCCATGAACATATGTTGCCATTTGACGAAAGTTATGTCTTTGAAGTAGAAGAAGGTGTTGAGAATTCGTATAAAAAGATGCTTGATATCATAGAGTCCGGACTTAAATTTGATGGAATTTTCTGTTTTAACGACATTTCTGCAATTGGCGCAATGCAAGCACTTCGCGAAAAAGGTTACTCTATTCCAGACGATGTGTCGGTTGTAGGATACGATGATATAGCATTTGCGCATTTTATACAACCGAGACTGACGACAGTTCGCATAGATAAGCAAAAAGAAGGAGAAGATGCGTTTGAACTACTTTACGAAATGATAAAAAGAAAAGAATTTGTAAACAAAAGGCTGGTCTTGGATGTTGAACTCGTTGTAAGAGAAACAACTTGAAATCTTCTTGGAGAAAGGAGTGAGCCTTTGTATGTACATCCCAAGCTTGTCAGAAATAAGGAAGATAATCGGTTACCGTAAGTTTGATAGATACGAACTGATATTAGAAGTTCGTAAGATTCCGGCTGGCTACAAGATTTCAGGAGAAATAAAAGGAATAGTAGACGATGTTGAACTATTCTCGTTCCCAAGACCAGATAAAGTACTTGCCAATAACTGGCAGTCATGGGGGCCTGCAAGGGTTATAACAAAGGATTTTAAATTGAATTTCCCAAAGGACCTAATTGAAAAATTTGGTTTCAGTGCATCCATTATGCCAGAAGTTTATTTTGATAACCTTATCAGCGATTATTTCTTAGCTGCGGATACCTTCGTAGTAGGAGCGCTTAAATCCGAGATTGGTCATGTTTATTTCAAGTTGTCTGACGATACTATATCTGTCCATTTAAGGTATTTTGGCAAGATGTTCGATGAATGGACACCTATAGAACCTATTGCGGTAATCAATTTGAACCCTGATGATGGACTCACATACTATGCCGAACTTATTGCAAAAGAAAACAACATTACATTTTCATCACACAACCCGGTTAGTTGGTCGAGCTGGTATCAATACTACCTTGACTTCAATTATGAAAAGATGATTTCCGATTTGGAGAAGTCTAAAGAGTTGGATTTAGGATACGAAGTCTTCCAAATAGATGATGCATGGGAAATTGATATTGGTGACTGGGTACCTAATGAGAAGTTCCCAAGTCTAAAAGAAGTTGCAGATAAGATAGCATCATATGGTTACAAGCCAGGAATTTGGCTTGCCCCATTCAGTATTTCGGAAACATCAAATGTATTCAAAAACCACCCCGATTGGCTGGTTAAAAACGAAAGTGGTGTACCCGTTGTCGCGTATGAAAACTGGAGTAAAAAGATATATGCACTTGACACAACGCATCCTGAAGCTGTGGAGTGGTTAAAAAACCTCTTTGTTGGTTTAAAAGCGAATGGATTCGATTATTTTAAAATCGATTTTCTTTTTGCCGGAGCAATTCAAGGAAAAAGGTATAAACATAATGTTTCGCCAATAGAAGCGTATAGAATGGGTTTGAAAGTTATTCGAGAAGCTGTGGGAGACTCGTTTGTTCTTGGATGTGGTGCTCCCCTTCTACCAAGTGTTGGTTTGGTTGACGGTATGAGAATCAGTGCCGACACAGCCTCTTTCTGGGACCCAAATGGACCAGATATAGGCTATCCAAATGCGTATTATGCTCTAAGGAACGTTATTACACGCAACTTTATGAACAACATACTTTGGTGGAACGACCCTGACTGTCTTATGTTGAGAAAGGAAGATACACAGCTTAATGATGCGCATAGGGAACTTTACACTATTGCATCACTCTTGTTGGATAATATGATAATACAGAGTGATAACCTCTCCTACGAAATTGATAAGAATTTGTGGAACTTGGTTAAAAAATACAAGACCTACGGTCGCAGAAGGTTCAAAGTCAGTGGGTTGATGAATGGAAGATACAAAATCACAAGTTGTGGTACCAATGGTTGTGATGAACTTGTTATAGATGACCTTGCAACTTTGCAATACAAAGTCAACTACGATACACCAAGGATTGAATTGTCAAAAGTGGTTGAAAAAAGAACGGACGGCAGAATCTTCAATTACTACAGAGAAAAACAATAAATAGGGAGTCTAAGGTGGTGATAAGCGATGATGGAACGAAGATGGAATCTGCTCACTGGAGAATGGGTTATGGTTTCAGCATACACGCAAGCAAGACCTACGAATCCAACGAATTTCTGTCCACTTTGTCCTGGTGGTGATGAGTTCGAAACAGAGTACGATTTGGTTTCGTTCGATAACAGATATCCTTCAATGAAGATAGATGCTCCAGAAGTCCAAAGCACGGGTATATATAGAAAGGCACGTTCGAACGGAAAATGCGAGGTTGTTGTTTATACAATTGAGCATGAAAGTGCTATGAGTATGATGCCTATTCACCAAATCGAAAAACTAATCCAGATGTGGGTAGATAGATACCTTGACTTATCACAAAACCGGTTTATCAAATACGTCTTCATTTTCGAAAACAGGGGTAAGGAAGTAGGTGCAACCCTTCCGCACCCACATGGACAATTATATGCCTTTCCGTTCATTCCAAAGCGTATAGAAGCAAAACTGCAGGCTTTGTCTCAATACTACGACGAGAACGGCAGTTGTGCGGTTTGTGATATTGTTGATAATGAGATAAAATTAAAAGAAAGAATAATCTACGAGAATGAATCATTTATCACACTTGTTCCGTTTTATGCACGCTGGCCCTACGAAGTCCATGTGTATCCCAAAAGGCACGTAAGTACTCTTGTAGAACTTACAAACACTGAGAGATATCACTTGGCAAAGGCTCTAAAAGTTGTTACAATGAAATATGACTTACTTTTCAAACAAGCATTCCCATACATGATGATGCTTTTCCAAGCACCAGTCAATGATGTAAGCTATTCACATGCTTTCCATTTCCATATTGAGTTTAACCCTGTAAAACGAGACAAAGACAAAATTAAGTGGATGGCAAGTGTTGAAACTGGAACTTGGGCGTTCATAAACCCAAAAATTCCAGAAGAAGCGGCAAAAGAACTCAGGAATGTGGAGGTTGAGTTGTGATATGGCAAACCAAAAAATAGTGGTTTATTCACCGGGACGTGCAAATCTTATAGGAGAGCACACAGATTATAACGACGGTTTTGTCTTACCATTTGCTATAAAAAGGTATGTAAAAATTGAAATAGAACCATCGAAAAAGTTTAAAATTTTCTCACATCAGTTGAAGAAAGGAATAGAGTTTGATGCCCCCACAAAAACAAATTCCTGGGCTGATTACGTAATAGGGATGATTCAGAAGCTGAGAGAACATGGATACGAAGTTAAGCCGTTCACAATGTACATTGATTCTGATCTTCCAATGGGAGCAGGATTATCAAGCTCTGCTGCTTTGGAAGTTGGTGCAGGGTATGCTATTTCTCAAATGATGGGATTCGAGCTTGACCGTGAAGAACTTGCAAAAATTGCCCACGAATGTGAGGTTGATTTCGTTGGTGTTCGCTGTGGGATAATGGACCAATACGCTGTTGCACTTTCGAAAGAAGACCACGCACTTTTTATAGACACCATGACAAGAGAGTATAAATACGTCCCTCTTCGACTCGATGATACCAAGCTTTATCTCATTAACTCTGGAGTTAAGCATGAGCTTGGTTCGTCCGAATACAATAAAAGACGACATGAATGTGAACTTGCACTGCAAGCGCTCAGGAAACCATCGTTTAGGGAAGTTACGCTTGAAGACATCGAAAAGATTCAAGACCCTGTTTTGAAAAAGCGGGCACTGCATGTTGTTACAGAGAATGAGAGAGTTTTAAAGACACTATCGGCACTAGAAGATGACAACTTAGTTTTGGTTGGAAAGTATCTGTACGAATCACATTACAGTCTCAAAGACAATTACGAAGTTTCTTGCGAAGAGATAGATTTCCTTATTGAGAAATTACGTGAATACTCAAATGTTTTAGGGGCAAGGATAGTTGGAGCAGGCTTTGGAGGAAGTATCATAGCGTTAGTTAAAGGAAATTTCGAAAGCATTTTTGAAAAAATTTCAGAAGCTTACAGAATTAAATTTGGCATTTTGCCAACACTTCTTAACGTAGAGACCAGCAATGGTGTGTTTAGAGCACTCTGAGAATACTATGGGTGATGCGAAAGGGGTAAGTGAATGGCGAAGAAAACAAAGAAAAGTGTGGAAAAATTTTCCTTCAATTACGATATCGCCGAATCGATAGTCAATTATGCCCGTAAGGTTTCTGAAGAAGGGCTTACGAAAGGTACTTGGGGAAACATTAGTGTCCGAGATGGTGGATACATTTACATCACACCATCTGGGTTTCCATATGATAAGTTAACACCAAAGCATATAATAGTTGTAGACAACGAGGGGAGGAAAGTCTACGGTGAGCTAACACCCTCTTCAGAACTACCTTTGCATATTGAGATTTACGAAAAGCGAGCAGATGTTCATGCAATAATACACACACATCCTGTTTATTCTACAATAGTCTCGGTGACTTTAAAAGAGATTCCCCCGATTGTTGAGGATGCTGTAATGATTCTTGGAGAACGTCTTTTTGTTTCAGAATACGCACTTCCAGGGACCGAAGAACTCGCACGGAACGCCATCAAAGCTCTTGGAAATAACCATTGTGTATTTTTAAGAAACCACGGTCTTGTGACCGTGGGTGAAAATCTCCAAGAAGCTTTAATTGCAACACTCGTCGCAGAAAAAACTGCACAAATTTACATAGAAGCACTCAGAGTTGGAAAGGTTTCTATTCTTCCAGATGAGCATGCAAAGTTGTTAAGAGAAAAATATCTCAAATCATACAGGCAAAAATAACCTTTACCTTGTATTCATCTTTCTGCTACCAGGTTTCACAGCAGGTATACCAGATTTACAAAGTGGACAATCCTCAGGTTTGTAAGTAGGGAAGTCGAACTTCACAAGGTAGAAGTACGGCTTTCCTTTAAGTTTTTGATTGATTTCTTCAAACGGATTTTCTTTTCCTGACCTGTTTATAATGCTTGCAAACCCTACGATTTGCCCGCCGTAGCTTTCAACAACTTCTACAACTTCGAGTGTTGATTTTCCCGTTGTAACAACATCTTCAACGATAAGCACTCTTTCGCCTTCGTGTATTTCAAAGCCCCTTCTCAATTTCATGACACTGTCTTCACGTTCAGTAAAAATCGCGCGTGTGTTCAACTTCTTCCCTACTTCATATGCCACGATAACACCACCAAGTGCCGGTCCGACAACAACGTCAACACCCAGTCCAGCATCTAAAATTTTCCTTGCTATTAGTTCCCCGATCTGTTCCCCATATTTCGGATATTCGAAAACCTTAGCGCATTGGACGTAATTGGGGGAATGTAAACCAGAAGAGAGTATGAAGTGACCATCGAGCAAAGCGCCTGTCTTTCTGAGGATTTCTAAAACCCTTTCATTTATTGTTTCCATAATCTCACCTTCTCTTTTATTGCCTGTATCTTTTCACCGGGGTCTTTTGCCTTATACACTTCTCTTCCAAGTACAGCGAAGTTCGCTATCCCAAAAATATCCCATAACGATACCACATCTTTTTGGTCATCTTTTGATTGCTCCATACGTATACCGGGAACCAGTATTGCTCCACCTATTTTGTGTCGCATCTTAATTGCCCACATGCCAGGTAGCACGAACGAAGAGCCCAACCTCGCAAGTCCTACAATAATATGTTCAAAATCTTCGAGCCTTCCGGGTAGCGATGTTAACTTTATCACAGAGAAAATCATCTTATCAGTTGATTCAAGGGCGGCTTTAACACTCTCTAACCCCGCGTTTGCATGAACTGTGAAACCAACGATTGCAGGATGTTCCCAGGCTCTTATCGACCTTGCCACCGTTGATGGTATATCAGAAAATTTCAAATCAAGAATAACTTTGTATCCTCTTTCGTAGAAATAATCAAGTATCCTCTTTCCTTGCACTGCAAGGTTATGTCCAACCTTAACATAATCAAAACTTCCGTGTTTTTCAATGAAACCAATAGGGTCTTCCATGTCTAAGCTAAGCACCGGCTCTGTTACAACCCAGTTTTTTCTCTCGACTTTTTCCATCTTTTCACTACTAAGTGGAGTAACCATCAACATAAAAATCCCCCCTTTAGAAATTATTGTTTTTCTTCACTTTTTAAGAACTCCACAATTTCTTTTCCTATTTTGTTGATAACATACTCATTTTGGAATAGTGCACTTCCTATGCTCACTGCGTTCGCCCCAAATTGGAGCATCTCTTTTGCTTGTTGGGCAGTGTATATACCACCGGATGCGATTATGAAAATATCTGGTAAGACCTTCCTCACTTCGTAAACAGCCCTAAGTGCGATAGGATAAAGTGCAGGACCTGAAAGCCCTCCAAGTAAAACTTGTCCTTCAGAGTTTATGATAAGTCCACGGATAGTATTGATAACAGTGACACCATTCCAACCTTCCAGCGCGACAATCTTTGCCATTTCTTCAACAAACCCACTTTCTATTCCAAGTTTTGCAATGATAAACGCATCCGTTTCTTTTCTTATCTCCTTCAAAAGTTTCCTCCACTCTTCTCTATCTGACATAATTGAAAGTCCGCCGTGATGAACGTTTGGACAGCTAAAATTGTATTCGATAGCCAAAAACTTATCTAAGTAAGGTTTCACAAGTCTGGTTATCTCAACGTACTCTTCAAACGAATCCCCTCCAAGGCTCAAAATAGCTGGAACTTTTGAAAGCAAAACATCTAACTCTCCACTATCTAGAATCTTTTTTAAACCAACAAAACCAGGATTTTCGAGCCCGATGCGATTTATCATGAAGATATCGGTTGCGTATATTCTCGGCGGTTTGTTACCAACCTTTGGATGGAGAGTTATCGTCTTCAATGTGTACGCGCCTACGTAAGACCAATCTATTGAATCTACGTTAAGGTACTCACCAAAACCCCCAGGTCCGGAGGCTATAACAATGGGTGTTCTCAGTCTGAGTGTCTTTGAACTTGCCATATGTTATCACCTCTAAACACCGGTCCGTCTGTGCAAACGTGTTTTATGCCATGGACTGTTTCCACAGCGCATCCTTTACAAGCACCTATTCCACAAGCCATGTACTCATTCAATGAAACGTAAACAACCTTATTTGGCATATTTTTTACAGCAAGCTCTTCCATGACTCTGGAGCCGCTGACGAATATCCAGTCGAAAGCTGAGTGATTTAATTCACTGAGCAAATTTAAATACTCATCGTTCCCTACAAATACTCTCATCTTGAATTTCTTCACAAATTTCTCGTTCAGTTCGGTCTTTGAGGCCACGATTAACGGTATATCAAAACGTTCGGAAAGATGGATTCCCTCGGCAAGACAGGACGGTGCCACAATAACTGCACCATTATTACTCTCAGGAATAAATGGATTGCCAAGAGGTGCAAGGACATTGAGTTTTTCGTTGGTCTTAACTATATACTCGCTTCCCTTTCCTGCAATTTTTACGGAGATAGCAAGCTCCATTTTGTTTAACCTTCCAAGCGTATAAGGTTTCCTTGTTAGTCCTGCACCATCTACACTTACCATGCAGAACTGTCCTGGTAGAAAATCGAAATCTTCTTCAAAAGTGATTAAGTAAGTATTTTGCGTTATTTCTTCAACGATCCTCTTAGTTAGTAGAAAGGCTTTGTACTTTGTTTGCTTTTTTAATTCAGCGGAGAAATTCGCCATTCCAGAACACCCACCTTCCGTTTCTTCTTATTCCAAGGACCTTTCCCTTCAATCTATAACCATTGAATGCACAGTTTTTGCCTTTGCTGAAGAACTTGTTGCTTTCAACAGTATACTCAGCCTTTTCATCAATCAACACAGCGTCGTTGGGGAACTTTAAGCCAAGTTCCTCATAACTTTTTCCCAACACACTAAGCGGATTTATAGTGAGATTTTTCAAAACGAGTTCGATATCTTCGAACACTTTCAGATACACAGAAAACGCTACCTCTATATGGGAACTTCCATATGGGGCTCTTTCAAAATCTGCTGGCTTTTCAGGATGCGGTGCATGGTCTGTTGCAAAACACGTTATGATACCCTTTCTCACAGCATTGACGAGGATATCTCTGTCTTTTGAAATGGGAGGGTTAATCTTCTGGTTTGGATTGTTTATCTCCTCTGGGCGGAAGAAAACGTGATGGGGGGTTACTTCACATGTAACCTTCGCCTTTTTTCTTAGGTACTCTATGGTCTCCAAAGATTGTGAGGTTGAGACATGCTGAATGTGAAATCTATTAAACCCGAACTCAAGCCCTGTCAACACAGTTCTGAATATCGCGATTGCCTCGTTTGAGTATGTGCGCACTGCGTTAGGTAGTTTCGAATCTATGTAGAAATCTCCTGGAACTTCGTGTAGTTGTGAATGATCAAAAACTAAAGCACTCTTTTTCTCTGAGAAAGCTTTTATTAAGTCTGGACTTGTGTACCGAATTCCGTCTGTTGAGAAACCAGCAATGTTGTTTGTATAATCCTCAAGCTCATTTAAATCGTTTATCTCTCCAAATAAGCTGATGGTATGAAGAAAGTGAACATCTTTGTCTTTTGAAAGTTCAACATGATTCTTTAGAACATCTAAGTTTTCTATAGGTGGCCTTGTGTTTGGTTGAATCACGCATACTCCGAACCCGCCGGCTAAAGCCGCATGGGAAAGTGTGTCGTAATCCTCTTGGTCATTTAACCTAACATGTGTATGTAAGTCTACAAATAGTGGTGAAAGCAGCAAAGAATCGAGGTCTTGGTCTATTTTCTCCGGGAGGTCAACTGGAACTTGTCCTCTTTTAATTCTACCAGTTGACATATCAAATATTCTCATGTAGAAGCCTCCTTTGGTGTTGATGATAAACGCATAAAGGGTAATAAAAAAGGGACCTCAAAAGAGGTCCCTTTTCTAACAAAACCAAATATTGATAACTTTCCGAAAAGGTTTCTACAAAAATCTAAGATTATACTCTTCAAAAGAGCTGGTACAAAATTTACGAAGTTATTGACATTGTTTGTTGCCCTTCCTTTTCTCTGGTTTTGGCCTCGCTGGACCAAATTAACCATATTTACACCTCCAAACTTTTCGAAAGGAATTTTACCATAAAGAGCTTAATAGTGTCAAGGTACGAAAATGACATTTTCTATAAATCCATAAGAAGCTTGCAACTAATTCACTAAGAAAAGCCCTTTGAGCTTCGGACATGCGAAATGAAAACTACCTTGACAAAACGACCACTGTAATAGTACAATATTACAGCAGTATACGATATAAGAATATATCAATAGAGGTGTTATGTGTGTGGTTTGTTGTGGACTACCATTCTCCGGTACCGATTTATGTGCAAATAAAAGAGAAGGTGAAGGTACTTATTCTTAGTGGCAAGTTAAAACCAGGTGATTTCTTGCCCTCTATCAGAACGTTGGCTAAAGACTTGGGAGTAAATGTAAACACGGTGGCACGTGCTTACAGGGAACTTGAACTTGAGGGAGTTATACGTGCCGAACGCGGTGAGGGGTATACCGTCGTTGGACTTGAAAACGCTGTCCACGAGAAAATAAAACAGCAGATAATCACGGAACTCGAAAGTGTATTGCGACGTTGCAAGGAACTCAAGATAGACAAATCTACTGTTTTTAGCCTTGTTGAGAAAATATATCAACAATCAACTCAATCAAGTCATCAATACAAGGAAGGTGAAAATAATGGCAACTGAAAGCACATTGGTTCTCAGTGTCAAAAACTTGAAAAGGTATTACGGGAACATCCATGCTGTTGATGGTATCTCATTTGAAGTCCTAAAAGGTGAAATCTTCGCACTTCTTGGTCCAAACGGCGCAGGTAAGACTACTACAATAAAGTGTATCCTCGGTTTAAGAAGAAGGGATGCCGGTGAGATTGTCTTAAATGGAACTATTTCGTTTGTTCCCGATGGAAAGGAATTGTATGGTTCGTACACCGTGGAAAGAATGGTAAAAGTTGCAAAAGAACTAACCGACAAGTTCGATGAAAAGAAATGCATTGAGTATGTTAAAAGATTCCAAATACCATTAAATGAAAAAGTTTCCAGTTTGTCCAGCGGTCAAACAACACAGCTTTACCTATCAATTGCGTTCTCTCAAGATGCCGAGCTTTACATCTTTGACGAACCAACATGGGGACTTGATCCAATAGTAAGAAATGAAGTACTTGAGATGATAAGAGAATTGCCATCAGGTGATAAGAGCGTGCTATATACAAGTCACATCTTAAGCGAAGTTGAGAAGGTTGCTGATAAAATTGCAATTATGAACAAAGGGAAGATACTTGATATAGGTTATCTTGATGAGATTAAGGAAAAATACTGTGCCGTGAGTATACCGAGAGATTCAAAAATTGAGGGTTATAAGTACAAGAGCACCGAAAGTGAAGATATCTATATTGTGACAAGAGAATATGCTATTTCGAATAATTTGGAATACACTCCTGTTCCCTTTGAAGTAATATTCGAAGCACTTGTAATGGGGAATAATAATCCAACAAACATGTGAGAGTTTTGAAAGGTGGTGCAGGATATGAAGAAAGAATTTTACGATATGAAGGTTAGATTTTTTGGTGTTCTAATAGTTACTATAGCATTGTTTTTCATTGTGGCTCCATTCCAAAAGTTTACAGTCTCTATACTCGAAGGGTATTCGGGGAATCCCCAGCTTGAAAAGTTCCTACCTGGCGCGATGCTAAGCAAGTTAAAAGAATGGAATTTTTACATAAATTCTCAGTGGTATGGTAAAAACTTTGGGCAAATGATAGGTATTATCGGTATAATAATGGCATTTCCTCTTTTTGCAAGAGAATTTGAGAACGAGACTATAGTATTTCTACTCGTTAGAAAACCAAGAAAGTGGATATACTTTAATAAAGTCTTCGCTGGAGCTATCGCAACATTGATTGTTATGTTAGTAGGCTCGATACTTCCGGCTATATATTCCGCAGTTGCTGGAAAGGAATATAACTACTCGGTCATACCTAAGTTTATGGTACACTCAATTTTTGGAGCACTTTTATGGTATTGTGTTGGGGTATTCTTCTCGGTGATTTTCAACGACCAAGTCAAGCCACTTCTTGCCAGTTTGGGTTTACTTGCTTTAACTACAACAGCAGGTTTAATAAAGGCTACGAAATTTTTGAATACCTTTCCATATCAGCTTGGAGTGAGTATTTTTGAGAAAAACAGCGTTGATTTTCGTTATACACTGGGAATAATAGTCGTGTGCTTAGTGATTACCTGGATTGGTTACTTAGTTTTTGAAAGGAAGGAAGTTTAACCAACAAGTGCTGTTAAAATGGAGGTGTGAGTATGATAGTTGTAACTACAGATTTTGTGCCAGGATATGAAATAGTCGAGACACTCGGTATTGTAACAGGAAGTATCGTTAACTCAAAGCACTTGGGAAAAGATATCGCGGCTGCATTCAAAACACTCGCAGGCGGAGAGATAAAAAGCTATACAGAACTGCTTGTAGAGAGTAGAAACATAGCGTTGAAGAGAATGGTTAGCGAGGCTGAAAAGCTTGGAGCTGACGCAGTCGTTGGTGTGAGATTTGGTTCGTCATCGGTAATGCAGAGCGGTGCTGAGATACTGGCTTACGGAACGGCTGTGAAACTAAAGAAAAAAGAGTAGAAGATTAGAATTATCAAAATATCCCCCGTGGGTTCTAAACCACGGGGAATTGTCTTTTGTGGCAACACGCTTTTTACTTATTTTGCTTAACTCACTTTGACATCTCCTCTTTTGACAAACTGAAGTGTTAGAACAGCTAATACGAAAAAGGCCAACGTGAGTATTATAAGAGTATTGTATCCGATTTTATCGATAAAGAACCCAGCGAGTGGTGGTGCGATAATGTTTGCTGCCATAGAAAAGAAGTAATACAACCCCGTGTAGCCTCCAACCTTTTCCTCTACAGTCATATCGACTATCGTGGGTAGAGAATTAACGTTAACCATCGCCCAACCAAAGCCTCCAATTGCAAATAGAGCAAAGAATACTTTCGTCAATAATCCTACATCAGTGATTATCTTAGTTGATAGTATCGTACCGATGAGTATAGCGATAACTATTGACAACCCTATCGTCATTGTCTTCTTCCTGCCTATTCTTGAGCCTATAAACCCCGCGGGAATTGCAAAGAGCATAAACGTTAATGAGAAAAAGCCGAGCACAAGTGCACCGGTGCTTTCTTTAATCCCCATTTGGAATTTCGCATAACTTGTGAAGAAAGTTTCGAGTGCGTTGTAGCCGATGAACCACAAGAGTATTGAAAGAAGCATCATCAAAAGGCTCTTTTCTTTGGAAGTAAAGACATCTTTCAAGTTCTCTTTTAATTCTTCTATTGTTTTCTTATAGACATTCTCAAATCTTACTTTCTCTCCTGTCTCTACTTTGTATTTTTCGTCTTCTCTTATGAACAAAACAACGAGCAGCTGGGCAATAAGCATTATCATAGCTCCAACGTAGAATGGCAGACCGGGATTTTTGTCGTACAGCGGTTTTCCCGCGAAAAACGCAAGGAGTGCACCTACTCCGCCCATGAAATTAATTACGCCATTTGCTTGACTTCTGTACTCAGATGGAGTTATATCAGGCATTAGTGCAATCACAGGAGACCTGAAGAGAGCCATAAAAAAATTCATGAAGATAATGTTTAGCATCATTAACCATAATACATGCCAAGCTCTTGTTATGGGTATGAGCGAAAACGTCATAGCAGCAAGCGGTGCCCCAACAAGTATGTAAGGCATCCTACGACCGAGTTTTGTTCTCGTTTGGTCGCTTAGAACTCCTATAAGTGGAAGCATGATAATAGCAAAGATGTTATCAATAGTCATGACAAAACCTATGAGAGTCGATGATAGCTCAAAGTCTTTCAAAAATATCGGAACATAGGAGTTGTACAGTGGCCAAACCAAACTTATTCCGAAGAACCCAAAACCGAGAAGCAACAACTTCTTGAATGAGAAATCCGCCTTTTTCATCCCTGCCCCCCCGCTTTTTGGTGGATAATGTTAACTAAAAATATTAGAAACATGCGTAAAGTCTGGAGATGGTTAACAAGAAAGAATGATACTCTCGGAAAGATGCAAACCAAAGAATCAATCTATGTTATTATAACACTACTTTGTTAAAAATACTTTGCTGAAATTCGAGTTACTTATCCATCCACTAAATGAAAAGACCTTACTGGGGTATTGTTCTATCAAAAAATGGCATTGTTGGTGTTAATATCTTAAAACTTATCATTACGAGAGAACTCATCCGACACTTGAAAATTTGTTTTAGCGCCTTAAATATGACCTTGAAGACTCGTATTTGCAAAATTTACCAAACTGTAACATGTTAATCGTGAAATTCGTAACTAGAATCTGGTATTATATAAGTGAAAAATATCACTTTATTAAAACTTGTATTAATGACTAACGATAAGTTTTTGGTGATATTCAAAAGAAATCTTTCACAAAACTGGCAAGTGCCAGTACAAATAAAAAGGGAGGTATGGATTATGGGTAAGTACAACGTTTCAAAGAGTCTGGATGTTAGAGGAGAGGTTTGTCCAGTACCAGATGTTGAAACAAAAAGGGCTTTGAAAAGCATGAAACCTGGTGAAATTCTTGAAGTTTGGATTGATTATCCAATGTCAAAGGAACGAATCCCAGAGACGGTAAAAAGTATGGGACACGAAGTTCTCGAAATTGAAGAAGTTGGACCAAGTGAGTGGAAGATTTACATCAAAGTCAATGGATAAGTTTGGAAGAAGTTTATAACAACTGAATCTTTAAAGGGGGAGTATATATGTCGTGGACAGGTTTACTCATAGGAATAATATTTGGTTTTATTTTGCAAAGAGGCAGGATATGTTTTAATTCTGCATTCAGAGACCTGGTCTTTTTCAAAGACAATTATCTTTTCAAACTTTATACGTTTACCCTCGGTCTCCAGGCAATATTGTTTGTAGTGTTTGCTCAGGTCGGTGTTATTACGTTAAATCCTAAACCATTCAACATCGTTGGTAACACTCTCGGTGCATTTATATTTGGCCTTGGTATGGTCTTAGCGGGAGGTTGTGCTTCTGGTGTCACTTACAGATCAGGAGAAGGTATGACCACTGCATGGATGGCCGCAATCATGTACGGACTTACAGCTACCGCAACTAAAAATGGTGCACTTTCCTTTATATCGACATGGATTGGCAAATTTAATGTAAATGTTCAACATGCATCAAACATTTACAACGCTAACAGTGGGCCTACTCTCTCTGATGTTTTTAAGCTCAATCCTCTCGTAATGGCAATCATCTTTGCGGTTGTCCTTTGGATATATACATTTGCAACAAAGACAACTGAGAGAAGCACAAAGCTTTCTTGGAAAGTCTCTGCTGTTCTTTTGGCAATACTTGCTGTTTTTGCATGGTGGACAAGCCAAAAATCTGGTAGAATGTATGGACTTGGTATTACCGGGGGTTGGATCAACTTATTCTCTGCTTTCACATCAGCTAAACCGCTCAATTGGGAAGGATTTGAAATTATCGGTATAATCATAGGTGCTGCTATCTCAGCAGTTGCGGCTAAAGAATTCAAACTCAGAATGCCCAAAAATCCAATTACATATGTCCAGGTTATAGTTGGTGGATTTTTAATGGGAGTGGGAGCGGTAATGGCATCAGGATGTAACATAGGTCATGCTTTAACAGGTGTTGCACAAATGTCTATAGGTTCGATAGTTTCAACCATATTCTTTATGCTTGGAAACTGGACAATGGCATGGTTCTTGTTCGGAAGAAAATAATGAGAAAGTAATTAACATAATGCTGCGAGGTGAAAAGAATGAAAATCGCAATTCAAGTTATGGTGACTCCATATACGCATGAAGATTTAGACACAGCTATACATATAGCAGAAGCTGCACTAAAAAAGGGTCATGAAGTAACAATATTTTTGTTCGCAGATTCTGTCTTGGCGATTAATAAGAACGTGAAACCAATAAGAACCGATAGGAACATCCCACAAGAGATGAAAGAGTTAGCCGAAAAAGGTGTCCACATAGAGATTTGCGGTATCTGTATGGACTATCGAGGAATAACTACAGATATGATTATTGAGGGCTCACGGCCAAGCGGATTACCCGAGCTAGCAAAACTTTTTGCAGAATACGACAGGTTTATAAGTTTGATGGCTTGATGTACGAAATTTCAATGTACTGAATGTGGGGTGATTTTAGTGGCTAAGAAACTATTGTTTGTAGTCTACCAATCTCCAGTAGGAGCAATATGGGTAAATGAAGCGTTTAGAACGGCATTTGGTATGTACGGTGAAGACCTTGAACCAGCGGTGTTGTTGATGAACGAAGCAGTTGTAGCTGTTAGGCCAACATGTAAACCTGAATGCTTGGGATTGTTACCAATAAGCATGGTAAAGAAGTATTTAGCAAGATATGGAACTCCTGTTTACGTTGTTAAAGAAGACGCCGAGAGATTCAAAGTAACAGAGATAGATCCGGAGTATAATCCGCAATTTGTTGAAAAAAGTGAATTGTCGAATCTTTTCCATGAGTATGACTACGTGATTTTTATGTGAGGTGAGTTAAATGGCTTTGATCTTGGTGAAATATGGGGTTGATAACCCGGCAGAGCAAGTTAAGTTAGCAGTGGCAAACGAAAATGATAAGGTTGTCTTGATTCAAAACGGTGTTTTCTTTGCTGCTCTTACTGATGTTCGTAAATTAACAAAAGCGGAAGTCTATGTTTTGAAAAACGATCTCGAAGCCCGTGGATTTTGTGAAAATGACGTTGCTAACGTAAAGTTCATAGATTACGATGGATTGGTTGAATTAGTTGAACAAGAAGAGAAGTTCATAGGGTGAAAAGCTCAATAAAAAACGACAAGCGGGTGAATCCGCTTGTCGTTTTTACTTGTACATATTTTCATTTTTACACCTAATGTATATATAGATGTTGCCTAAGCTGTCTTTTTTCTTAGTGATTACTTCATGCCCTAGTTGTTTAGCTCTATAGGGGATCCTTTCACCCGAGAGTGGGTAGTCAACGATAACTAAAAGTACTTGTCCATCTTTCATGTCTTGTAACTTTTTCTGAGTTGCTAAGTCTGGAACGGGACAGATTTCACCACGCATGTCAAGAACAACATCCGGAGTAAATTCTTGTTCGGAAAGTGGCTCAAAGTTGATCAGGTCGTTTAACTTTTGACTATTTAAAGAATTTTTTCCATTTACCCTGTCTACAAATTCTAATGCTAATTCCAAAAGTTTGTAAATATCCGTGGAGGAGAAGTCAAAATATTCCGTGCCGTTCTCATACCTGGAACTAAGAATACCGGCTTCTTTCATTGATTTCAGATACCTATAAGCTGTTGAAATGTCGATACCAACAATTTCTGCCACTTCAGAGGCATTGTGGTAGTTGTCAAAAACGGCCATTAAAATTTCCAAACGTTTTTGATTTGAAAGAAGAGAAAAGAGTTTTTCAATTGTCAGATTCTTTTTCTTCTTCATCAACTTTCTCGCCTCTTTACTATTGAGTTTGTTATTGTTTTGGTTTACAATTATTGTATCATTTGTATGAGTTATAATCAACGTTTTGAAATACGGAAAGGAGTGAGAGTATGAACTTTGATGCAATTATTATCGGTGGCGGTCCAGGTGGATATGTTTGTGCAATTAAGCTTGCACATTATGGAAAAAAGGTAGCTCTTGTTGAAAAAGAAAACCTTGGTGGGACGTGTACAAACTGGGGTTGTATCCCAACAAAGGCACTTCTAACCGCAACACACTTGCTCGACGAGGCAAAGGAAAAGGCTGATAAGCTTGGTATCAAGCTTTCGATTGAAGGTTTCGACCTTTCAAAAATCATGGCTCACGCAAGCAAAAGCATAATGATGTCAAGAAAAGGTATCGAGTATTTGATGAAAAAGAACAACGTAACAGTTATTAAGGGAACTGCGGAGGTTGTTAATAAAAACAAAGTAAGAATAAAGGAGACGGGCGAAGAGCTCGAAGGTTCAAACCTAGTCTTAGCACATGGGTCTGTGCCGACAATATTCCCGCCTTTCAGTCAAGTGGAAGGTATATGGACAAGTAACGATGTTTTCCTTATGAAAGAACTTCCTTCATCTTTGTTGATTGTTGGTGGAGGAATAATCGGAGTTGAGTTTGCAACTTTCTTTAGTTCCCTTGGTGTAAAAGTGAAGATCGTCGAACTCGCTGACCATATCCTTCCATATGAAGATGATGACGTCGTTGTGGAGATTAAGAAATCATTTGCAAGAAGAGGTGTTGAAATAAAGGAAAAAACGAAGGTTGAAGATGTTAAGAAGGTGGCAGATGGATACGAAGTAGTAGTAATTGATTCAGAAGGAAAAACTGAGACCGTTGTAGTCGATAGAGTTCTTGTTGCAATTGGAAGAAGACCAAATATTCCTGACGATGTAAAAAATCTTGGCGTAGAAATTGAGCGAGGAATTAAGACTGATAAGAGAATGAGGACCAATATTGAAGGTGTTTATGCTATTGGCGATGTGAGAGGTCAAATCATGCTCGCTCACGTTGCTATGTACGAAGGCGTCGTTGCAGCGAACAATATTGCAGGCATAGAAGCTGAAATGGACTATTCAGCAGTTCCATCGATTATATTTACAAATCCAGAGATTGCTTCAACAGGACTTAGAGAGAAAGATGTTGATAAGGATAAAGTTAAGATTTCAAAATTCCCGCTATCGGCAAATGGAAGGGCAAGAACTATGCTTGAAAACATTGGATTCGTAAAGATAATTGCCGATAAAGAAACAGAAACAGTCTTAGGTATGTCAATTGTTTCCCCGGTTGCAACCGAACTTATCATGGAAGGCGTTATTGCTGTTAGGAATAAATTAAAGGCACACGAACTTGAGGAATCCATACATCCACATCCGACCCTAAGCGAAAGCGTTCTTGGTGCTCTGGAAGGGATAACAGGTTTGCCAATACATCTGTGATACGTTACTTGAAGAATTGTGAAAAAAGAAAGGGGCTGTTGCCCCTTCTTTTTTCATTTATTCAATTTATTGTTTTTCAGTTCTTCCTTAACCCTAAACAACTCATCTCTAATTTTTGCTGCGTCTTCGTATCTAAGTTCAGAAGCTGCTTTGTACATCTCCTCTTCAAGAAGTGCTGCGTAATCTTCCAAGGGAAGAGATTCTTTCAGGGCAAAGATGCTATCCTCATAGACTTTGTATAGCTCTTCTTCTTCCTCTTTGAACGGTGCAAAGATATCCTCCATCATAGGTTTAACGATTGTTTGAGGCTTGATTCCATGCTTCTCATTGTACTCTATTTGGATTTTCCTTCTCCTGTTTGTCTCCTCAATCGCTCTTTGCATTGCCGGAGTGATTTTATCTGCATACATTATCACTTTTCCATTTTCATTTCTTGCCGTTCGCCCTATAATCTGAATCAGTGTGGTCTCGCTACGTAAGAAGCCTTCTGTATCGGCGTCGAGTATAGCGACAAGCGAAACTTCCGGTAGGTCCAACCCTTCCCTTAACAAGTTCACACCAACGACAACATCAACCTCGCCAGAGCGCAGCTTTTTTAACACTTCAAATCGTTTGATAGCATCGAGTTCGGAGTGTAGATACAAAGCCCTAATGTTGAATTCAACCAGATATTCTGCTAACATCTCTGCAGTTTTCTTTGTTAGAACTGTGACAAGAGCGCGTTCGCCTCGCTTTTTTACTTCAACGATTTCTTTTACTAAGTCGTCAATTTGATATCTCGTGGGTCTAACTTCTACAAGGGGGTCCACTAGCCCTGTTGGTCTTATTATTTGCTCAACAACTTGTTCAGAAACTTCCAATTCAAAAGGACCAGGGGTAGCGGAGACAAATATCACTTGATTTACTTTCGATAGGAATTCTTCAAACTTAAGTGGTCTGTTATCGTAAGCGCAAGGCAGTCTAAATCCATATTCAACAAGGCTTTTCTTTCTGGACATTTCTCCGTGATACATTGCCCTGAGTTGTGGGATTGTGATGTGTGATTCGTCTATGAATACGATATAATCTTCGTCGTAGTAATCAAGCAGTGAATAAGGTGGTTCTCCTGGTTTTCTCCCATCGAAGTGCCGTGAGTAGTTCTCAATGCCCGTGCAGTAACCCAGTGTACTCAACAGTTCGATGTCGTTCATCGTTCTTTGATACAGCCTTTGAGCTTCAAGCTCCTTGCCTTGCCTTCTAAGTTCTGCGAGCCTTTCTTCAAGCTCTTGACGTATGCTTTTTACAGCCATTGTAATCTTTTCTTCGGTTGTAACGTATTCTTTAGCCGGATATATTGTTATCCTGTCTAAGCGCTCGATAATATCCCTGTTTAATCTATCGAATGTGTAGATTCTGTCAACTTCATCACCAAAAAACTCTATATGGATACCTTCATCCTGGTAAGTTGGGAAGATTTCGAGAGTGTCACCACGTAAGCGAAAGCTTCCAGTTAATCCTACGTCTTCTTTTCTTTCATATCCTATTTGTACTAAGTGTTTGAGCAAATCGTTGAGTTTAACACGCTCTCCAACGGCGAGTTTTATGTTGAGAGTATCGAAATCACGAGGGTCACCGCAAGCGTATATTGCCGAAACACTTGCTACAACTATGACATCTCTTCTGGTCATTATCGATTTTATAGCACTCATCCGCATTCTTGCTATTACTTCATTGATGTCTGCACTCTTTTCTATGTATAGATCCTTAGTAGGTACATAAGCTTCCGGCTGATAGTAGTCGTAGTAGCTTATAAAGAATTCCACTTTATTCCTTGGAAAGAAAGATTTAAACTCAGTGTACAACTGTGCGGCAAGTGTTTTATTCGGAGAAATTACTAAGACGGGTCTTTCTATTTCCTTTATAACATTTGCCATTGTGAATGTTTTTCCGCTGCCTGTAACACCTATGAGCGTTTGAAATCGGTAACCTTTCTTTAAGCCTTCCACTAACTTTTCAATAGCTTGAGGTTGGTCACCTGCAGGCTCGTAATCACTGACAAGCTCGTAAAGCATAATATCACCTTCGTATTTTACCGAACTTTGGTGTAATCCACCCTGTTTGAGCGTAATTATTTTGATAATTCGTTTCATTGATACTTTTCATCGGGAGTTACAAAAAGTGTCTTAAAATTTGAGTAAAGCACAAGCCCTGGTTTGAAACCTTTGGGTTTTTTTACGTACTTTATGTATGTATAATCCACCGGTACTTTTGTGGAATACTTTCCTTTACTGAATTGTGCAGCTAATTTTGCAGCATACAAAAGAACATCTTCATCAACAGGTTTACCATTCGTTTTTATTACGACATGCGCACCAGGCATACCCTGTACATGGAGCCATATATCGTGTTCACTAGATTTTCTAACTAGTTCGTCGTTTTGCTTGTTATTTCGCCCCACAAGAATTGTAAAACCTTTATACATGTACTTTCTTGGTTCAGACCTTGACTTTTCACTTTTCGATTTACCAATCTTCCTCTTGTGAGTTTTCTTTATCAAGTCGTTTTCGATCATTTCTTCTTCAATCTCTTCTAGTTCTTCCAACGTTTCTGCGTTTTCTACTGTATCTTGTAACTGTTTCAAGTATTCTAATTCTCTTTTAAGCACAATTTCGCGTTCGCTTAATCCCTCTAATTTTTTCTTTAATTTATTGTAGATCTTGAAATATTTAACACTGTTCTCTATAGGGGATAGGTGTGGTTCCAATGGTACCATTACATTCTGATTCGTTTCCCAATCAAAAAGTTCAACACTATCTACTCCGTGTGGTATTTGGTAACTGTAAGCTTTTATCAGTTCCCCGTATTTCCTATATTTATCAGATTCCAAGCACTCTTCTCTTTCTTTTTCAATCTGTGTTAGAACATCTTCCAAAGAAGAAATACGATTGTTAACAATGGTTAGCAATTGGGTGCGTTTCTGAATTAATTTATCCTTCTTCTCGACAAAATCAAAGTACTCATTAATACAGCTGACGACATTCTCGCATCTTTTTAGGTCATTGTATTTGTGAAGCCTAAATGCTGAGATATCAGCGGGTTGTTCGTTTTCGTAATATATGTATATAACTTTCTGACTGATTTCTTCTGATATGCTTGAAAGACCTTCAACCAGATTCTCTAAATCGCTTCTATCCACAAGTGACAGTGGTTTATCTTCTACTTCCGAGCGGAAAAGAAGCTCTTCAGCGGTTTGTTTTGAAAATCCCTGGATGGTGGAATAAATAAATTCTGAAATCATCCGCTGCTTGTTTTGGAATCTATAAAGTGCATCTGATAGTCTTTCCAACGTTACCTCATCTATCCGGAGTTTCTCGGACGGAAACAAAATGAACGGTTCTCCAGGGAATATCTTTCTCACGCGCGTCTCTATTCTTTTGTAGGCATCGACTATCAATCCATTTTCGACCAAAACAGCGTTTGAATGCTTTCCCATGATATCGAAGTAGATTTCATATTCGTGTCTTTCACCAATCTCATCAAATTTGCGTAATTTCATAACCATCGTTCTTTCATATCCATTCGTTGTAAGTTCTGTAACTTTACCGCCACGGATTCTACTGCGCAGTAATTCAACAAACGTGTGTTTGTCGGGTTCCTTCACTAAATGGTCTGTAAATGAGATATGCGAATAATTCGGGTTCAAGGATATTTTCAAATCACCTTTGTCGAATGAAAAGTATATCACCTTATCGTAAAGGTATATGTTTCTAACGTTTTGTCCAAGAACAGATTCTTTAATCTCTTCAACAACGATTTTCATTACAAAACCATCGAACGGCATTTAAATGCTCCTTTCCACTGCTTTATTTCTTATCAGTACTCACTCTTCAAATCAACAATGTTACTTGGCATTCCACCAGAAAGAATTCTCCTAAGATTTTCAATAGTTTCATCTATTCGTCCGACTTGCCCTTCTATCGTAAAACCTCCAACGTGTGGTGAAATAACCACGTTTTTAAAAGTATGGATTGGATATCTTGATGGGAGTTGAACTGCGTGGTCGGAATCAGGGTACAAATACCAAGTATCAATTGCAGCACCTGCAAGAATTCCATTTTTCAGAGCATAGTACAGCGCCTCTTCTTCAATAATCTGTCCTCGACCAACGTTCACCAAAAACTTTCCTTGCATTTGTGATATGATTTCTTTGTTTATAAGATGATGAGTTTCCTTTGTGAGTGGCAAAGCAACGAAAATAACCTTCCCAAATTTTATTGCTTCCTCGAGATTGTTGGTGACATAATTCACCCCTTCCACAGGTTCAATGTTCTTTTTAAACCCCATTATTTCGCACTCAAAACCGCTCAGCAACTTAGCTAAGTGTTTCCCAATTGTACCAAGTCCAAGGATTGTTACTCGCTTTCCTTGGAGCGAATACCAAAAGTCTTCAGGTTTTGCTCCTGCTTCGTAACCGTGCCAAATACCTTTTGCAAGGTCGTTGTGGAACTCTACAACCCTGCCCAGAAGTGCTAGTGCTAATCCCAACGCTCTCTCGGCGACAATTTTTCCATTACCGTGGTTGTTTGCAACGATAATGTTCCTTTCGTCTAATAAGTCAATAGGTAATCCATTAACACCGGCCCAAGGAACTAAAACAAATTTTAAATTCTTTGCGTTTGTCACTTGTTCTTTTGTCAAACTCCCACTCACTATTACATCCGCATCTTCAATATGTTTATGTGCTTCTTCTCTATCTTTTGGGACGATGAAGAAATCGTTTGGGAATTCCTTTTTTAGGTCTTCTATGCGCTGTAGAAAATAGTCTATCATTTTAGTAAGAAAGAGAACTTTCACGTGCACACCTCCCTTCGATAACCTATTCTACTTTATCCATTTAATTATATCACGTGGTGTATGACAAATAAAAAGGTCCCAATGAGGGACCAAACAGTGGATTTTATGAATGATGGTAACCGTATCTGATGTCAGAATAACCTTGTTAAAATCAAGAAAAGTAGAGCGCTAACGCTCGCTGAGAATGGGATTGTTATAAACCATGAAATAAGTATATCCTTAAGTATATCTACGTTTACGACTTCGATTCCACGTGCGAGTCCAACTCCAGTAACCGCACCAACGACGGTGTGGGTTGTACTGACAGGAAAACCAAAGATAGATGATAACAGGACCGTTGTCGCAGTTCCAAAATCAACCGAGAAACCCCTTGTGTTGTTGAGTTCGGTGATGTTATGTCCTATAGTTTCCATGACCTTGTAGCCGTAGAGTAAAACTCCTAAGGCAATTCCGAGTCCTCCAATGAATAGGATATACTTTGGGATTTCTATAGCACCCACATTTGTTGTTCCCGATTGCCTTATCATAACTATCAACGCTATCGGGCCAACCGCATTCGCAACATCATTAGCACCATGTGCAAAACAAACATAAGCGGATGTCATAACTTGAATGCGCCTAAATATACCTTCAACAGCATCGTATTCATTGTCTTTGTTGTTAGTCATTTTTCTTAGGAGCAAGGAAGATAATATAAAAGCAACAACAAAAAATACAGAACCAGCCAAGAGAGAAACATTGTAAGGTTTTTTGAGGGTCTTAAGAGAGAAGAGGAAAGAAATGAGGAAGAAGGTGAAACCTATCAAAAAGGGGGAGACTTTCTTAGCTGCTTTGAGTGGACTTGGACGATGCAAGATTGTTAAGACTATAATTTTAAAAGCTATAAATGCTAACAACCCACCAACTATGGGAGAAATTATCCAAGAAAGTACAATCTTTCCAAGCTTTGACCAATAAACTACCTTAACTCCACCACTTACCAGTCCGAATCCTATCATTCCACCGATTATTGAGTGCGTTGTAGAAACAGGCATTGCAAAAACAGTTGCTACCATGACCCAAATAGCTGCAGCCAAAAGTGCTGACAATGCGCCATATATGATGTGATTTGGATTTGTTATATGTTCTATCGAAACTATTCCATTTGCGATAGTTTTTGTAACGGTGGCACCAAACATAACTGCACCAAGAAATTCAAGAAAAGAAGCAAGAAAGGCTGCTTGTTTTGGCGTTATTGCCTTTGCACCAACAGCTGTTGCCATACCATTTGCCACGTCGTTTGCACCTATAGTGAATGCCATGAACATTCCAACCAATATGGTAAATAGTGTAATCACGCTCTTTCCCTCCTCTTTAGTGTGCGCATATATAAACAACAGTTCTCATTTCAAAACTTTTTCAAGCTTTTTCAACTGTGCGTTATCATCCTGATTCGCTCAACAACATTTTTTGCCCTATCTTCAATTCTCATAAGAAGAATTACGACATTGTTTAAGAACATTATATCAACCGGGTTCATCTCATTTTTCTTTGCGAACAACCTTTTACCAAGTTCCAAACCAAGCTTGTCCGATGAGCGCTCATCTGCTTCAACAGTTTCTATCTCTTTGGCTTCTTTCTCGATTTCCTTCGGTGCAAAACCAGATTCCACAACGTTCTTTAGTTCCTGAATTGTTATATCCATGTGCTCCACGCTTTTTCTAACAGCATCTGCAAGTTCTAAAATAGGAGCTTTAATATCCTCAGGTACAGGGTCTACCTGGTTTATTGTTAAAACCTTAACCACATCGTCTGTCAAATCTATAATAGAATCTACGTTGTGGAGTATGTCAAGGAAATCGGACTTGTTAAAGTATGTCCATTTGAGTTTGCTGTATATATCCCTAAGTTGAAGCTTAAGTTGGTCAGCATTATCCTCCAACCCATCTATTTCTTTGGACAGCTCATTTACCTGTATGTTGTTCAAATACTTCTCAATGGCTGTATACATTAAATTTGCAGCCTTTACACAGAGTTTTGAATGCTCACTCAGCAACTCAAGAGGAGAACGGTAAGGTATCAGTCTTTGAAAGATGTTCGCCATCTCGCCACTCCTTTCCAAAAGCATTTTGAGTTTCTGCGAAAATTATATCATATAAGTGGGTTTTTCACACTTTAAGTTACTTAACTTTACTTATATTTTCTTTTTCGGACACATTCTTCTTTAAGAACTCTTCAATAGCTTTAACCACAATGCTCATTTGTTCGTATCCTCTGATTTTGGCTTCCTTATCACCTTTTTGAAGACCGTAGCTTCCGAATTGTGAGTGGTTACCTCCAAGTATTTCAACATATTCCGTTGCTGTTGGGAAAAAAGCTTTCTTTTCCTTAATCTTTTCAGGTGGTAAAACTCCATCTTCGGAACCATAGATGCACAGTGATTTTATAGGCATGTGTGAAATATCTCTTGCCGGGTATGAAGCGAGGAAAATTATGCCTTTAACCGTGGTTCCAACAAGCTCTGGGTGTTTAACTAAGAACTCAGAAGCTGCTACACCACCAAGTGAATGCCCTGCCAAGAACCATTCCTTGTCTGAAAACCTTGCATCATTTATTATTGCTTTCGCCGAATCTACATCGAAAATTGCAAAACTCAATGGAACATTTAGTATCACTGTTGTTATTCCCTTTTCGGCAAGTCGATAAGCAAGAGGTGCATAAGCAGTGTAATCAACATGCCCTCCAGGATAAAAAATAATGCCAATGTTTTCAAAATTGTTCTTTTTAACATTTCTTGGTATGAAGTATACGTTCTTTTCCTGTATTACTTCTACATAGTTTGATGATTGCAAATATTCTTTCACTTCTGCAGTAGGCTTTAGAGGATTGTAAGCCCAAGTTATAAAAACAATTATGAGTACTGTCAAAAGAGCTAAAACTACGTAGGATATTCGTTTTAAGCTTTTCATATATTGACTCCTCCATACTAGTCAGAAATCTTCTCGAAAATAATTTCCTTCGGAGATACGTTTCTAGTTCCAATTTCGACATTATCGATTATTATTCTAACTTTTTTTGGGAACTTGTCTATATTAACAGCGAGTAAAAATTTTTCTTGAGTTTTTATATTCGCCCCTGCAAATAAGAACGTTCCAATATTGTCTTTGTCTTTCTGATATTTCTTCAACAACTCATCGCTTTTTTTTGAAAAAGTTGCACTATTATCAAAGAAAGTGGTAAAATTAAGTGAAACGTTCAACTAAAATATGTGATGTAAACAGACTGGGGGTGTTTGAATGGCAACGATAAAGGATGTTGCTAAAAAGGCAGGGGTTTCGATATCAACAGTCTCTTATGTCCTCAACAACACAGGAAAAGTAAGTGAAGAAACAAAGCAACGGGTCCTCAAGGCCATAGAAGAGCTGAATTATGTCCCCAATAACTTCGCAAAAAGGCTGAAAAAGCAGCGATACGATTTGGTTGCGTTGATAGTTCATGAAATAAAAGGACCTTTCTACGATGCACTTGTGCGTGGCATACAAGACGTTTTACATGCGTTCGGTTACAACCTTCTCATCTACTGTACGTTGGAGAACAGAAGGCATGATGTGGATAAATTCTTAAATGTTGGCATTATAGGTGGGATGATTGTTATGACTCCTGTGGTCAAAAATGAAGATATTCTAAGATGGGCAAATGAATATAAAATAATAACACTCGACAGAGATATAAAAGACAAGGCAGGACATATGATAAAAAGCGTTCGGATAAACAACGAGAAAGGTGCGTACGAGGTCGTAAGGTATCTTTACGACTTAGGCCACACAAAGATTGCTTTTATGAAAGGACCAAAAGATTCACTGGATGCTAAGGAAAGATATAAAGGATTCATTCGAGCTATGCACGACCTGAGAATAGAAATAAGGAATGATTATGTACTGGAGGGCAATTTTACTGAAGAATCTGGATACGAGACAATGAAGGAGTACCTGAAGAAGACTTCCAAGAAAGATATGCCTACAGCTATTTTCTGTTCTAACGACGAAATGGCTATTGGTGCAATGAAAGCAATTAAAGAGGCTGGTTTGTCTGTCCCAGACGATTTATCAGTCGTTGGATTCGACGATATCGAACTGGCATCTTATGTTACCCCGTCTCTAACAACAGTAAGAAGACCCATGTATCAACTTGGATCGCTCGCCGCACATATGTTACTAAGCCTCCTCAATAATACTGATGCTTTCCTTTCAGACGTGGTACTTGACGTGAATCTTGTTGTTCGAGATTCGACAAAAGAACCAAAAGAATTTTAAATACTTTGCTGGTGTTCTGAAAGGTACTTATTGAAAAAAAAAGAATAATCAAGACAAAAATAATGGAATTAAGAGTTATTAGTGTGTATTCACTTCTACCTCGCGAAAATAAGAGATAACTGTGTTTTGTTTTCTTATACCTGGTGTGGTAATATGATAGCGAAAAATCAAGTGAAACGTTTCTATTACATTTCACCACTATCTGGGGTGAGTCTATTGTCAAAAATCGAGATAAAAAACGGAAGGTTTGTTATTGATGGAAAAAACAAGTTTCTGTTCTCTGCCGAAATACATTACTTTAGGTTAGACCCTGAGGTTTGGGAAGAGCGTTTGATTAAAATCAAAGAGGCGGGTTTTGATGCGGTCAGTTTTTATGTCCCCTGGTTCTGGCATGAACCAACAGAAGGTTTCTTTGATTTCTCAGGATTTTCCGACTCTAGAAGGGATCTTATATCTTTTCTCAATGTGACATCAAAACTTGGATTGAAAGTTATATTCAAACCAGGTCCGTATGTAATGTCTGAGCTGAAGAATGAAGGTCTTCCAAGTTGGTTGTATTCTAAAATTCCTCACGCAATTGCTAAAACTTTAGAAGGCAAGCCACATCCAACAAGAGTATTCTCATACCTTCATCCTGATTTTCTCTCTTATGTCCAAATTTGGTATTCACAGGTGGCTAAAATCATTAAGGCCTTTGACAACATAATAATTGTTCAGATCGACAACGAAGTTGGAATGCTTCAGTGGATAACCACACACGGGGACTATAATGAGGATACAATGGAGAAGTTCCGCGCTTACTTGAAAAGAACTCAACAAGAACACTTACTGCAAGAACTCAGCAACTGGTCCTATGGCAAAAGTTTCTCAAAACTGCTGACAGTAGCTTATCACAAGTTTATAAGGGAATATTATGCCGAATATCTTTTGACTTTGAAAAGTTTCCTAAGCGAGAAAGGTATAAACACGCCCGTTATTGTAAATATCCACGGATTCGATATGATGGAATACGCGAAGAGAGGAAAAAGGTATCCGATAGGAGTTTCTCAACTATATAGAGTGGCATCTGAAAAGGACGTATTGATGTCAGGTGATTATTACATTGGTAATGTTGTTCATGAAAATTTTAGTGATTTGGCAATCGCGAACGCGATTATGTTTGCAGTGCAAAATTCGGACCAACCATTATTCTCTGCTGAATTTCAAAGTGGTTTTCAAATGGATAGGCCAAAACTTTTACCTTCCACAATTGACCTGACTTCAAGACAATGCATTGCGAATGGTATGAATGGCATTAACTATTATCTTTTTGTCGGTGGAGATAATCCACCGGATTCAGCGTTAATGGGAACCTATCACGATTGGCAAGCACCTATCAGCCGAGATGGTAAACTCAGAAGAGCCTACTATGTTATTAAGGAACTTATTAGCAACATCAAAACTATTGAGGAAGAACTTGTTAACTCAAAACCTGTTTTTGATACTTATTTTGGATTCATACCGGAGTATTATTCTACAGAGCATTATAGAGAACATGGATTAAATGATATTGGCGACCTCGAATTAAAAAGAGACGTTTCCATCTTCGATGGTGTTATTAGAGCTTTGAAGCTACTTAATTACAACATAGGGGGTGTAAATCTAAGTTCTTCGTTTCCGAATTTGAATGTTGGAACGCTTTGGGTCTTCTCATATAAGTGGATGCCAAGTTATATTCAAAAGAAGTTAGTGGAATACGTTAAATCTGGGGGAAAGCTTGTTATATTTCCTGAAATCCCGGTGGAAGATGAATATGGAAAGAAGTGTACGATTTTAAAAGATGCTTTACAGATAAAGTCTGTTTTTAAACGTGGTTGGGGCGTGGTAAATGCTTTTGGCATAGAGGTTAATGCTTTTCATGTAGAAACCTACGACGTTGATTCTATAGATTGCCAATTTGCCAAGGATTTGGAAGGAAATATCTGTGGGTTTGGAAAAAGTCTTGGGAAAGGTATTGCAGCGGTTTTAGGTTTTGGGTTGGAACTCGAGAGAGAATACAAAGTAAAGGTAGTTGAAAATGTTTGTTCATTCCTTGAGATTCAAAAGATTTTGTCTATTCAAAGTGAGGATTTCGTGGATGGTTATGTGAGAGAGAGCCCTGAAGAATTTATCTTGTTTTTGAACAACTACGATGATTTTGCAAAGAACGCTTGTGTAAGACTTGGTCATAAACACCTGGGTGAAATTCAGGTACCTGCGCGAAAAGGAATAATCCTTCTTGTGCCAAAATCTGAGCAAACGTTTGTAAACGTAACAACCACGGTTACTGTGAAAGGAGAGGAGAATCTATCATGAAGCTATTTGAAAGTAAGTATGGTTATTTTACTGCCGACGGAAGAGAATACGTAATAACAAATCCGAGAACTCCAAGACCTTGGGTAAATGTAATAAGCAACGGAGACTATTCAATAATCGCCTCGCATACAGGAAGTGGCTATTCCTGGAGAGGTAATGCGGGTCAGAACAGAATAACAAGGTTGTATCAAGACCTTATCAAGGACAACTGGGGTAAGTACGTTTATATAAGGGACATAGAATCGGGGAAGTTTTGGTCTGCAGGATGGAAACCAGTGATGACAGAGTATCAATTATACGAAGTTGTCCACGGTATTGGTTATACGGTTTATAAACACAAAGTGAGTGATATTTATTCGGAAATGAAAGTCTATGTGAGTATTGATTCGCCGGTAGAGTTTATGCTCATCACGATAAGAAATGAAGATGACAAGGTCAGAAAGATAGACTTGACTACCTATTTTGAATGGGTTTTAGGTAACTTTCCAGACGAACACAGAGAATTTCATAAGTTGTTCTTTGAACCATCATTCAAAAATAATACTATATTCGTGCAGAAATACCTTGGTCAATTTCCAGATGAAAAAGGCCGTTGGAACAATACGAATTGGGACCATGTAGCGTTTCACAGTGTGAGTTTGCCGGTTAAATCATTTACATGTGACAAAGAATCTTTCATTGGAATGTACAGGGACGAAAGAAATCCAATCGCTATGAGTGTTGAAAAACTCGATAACAAGTGTGACAGATTCGGAGACGCTTGTGCTTCTCTCCAAGTTGAGGTTGCATTGCAACCAGGAGAAGAAAGGAAGGTAGTTTTCACAATAGGTGCAGCGAAAATTGGAGAAGAAGATCCAGAACTACTTGCAGCGAAATATACCGATGTGAAGACTGCGGAAGAGGAATTTGAAAAAACTAAAAAATTTTGGATGGACTTGCTTGAACGGGAATTGGTTGAAACTCCGGACATAGGGCTTAACATAATGACAAATTACTGGACTAAATACCAAGCCATATCTGGCAGAATTTGGGCAAAGTCTGGTTATTATCAAGTTTCGGCAGGGTATGGTTTCAGAGACCAGTTACAAGATTCCCAGATTTTCTTTAGTTTGAACCCGGAACTTGCAAGGAAACAAATTCTTCTTCATGCTGCTCATCAATTCCAAGAAGGTGACGTTTTACATTGGTGGTTCACAATTCGTGGTGGTGGACCAAGAACGCATTGTAGTGATGACCTTTTGTGGTTGCCATTTATCACACAGGAATACATAAAGGAGACTCTTGATTATTCGATTCTTGATGAGATAGTTCCATTTCTTGACGGCGGTAGTGCAACACTTTACGAGCATTGTAAAAGGGCAATAGAAAAGTCTTTCAAGCGTTTCTCACCAAGGGGATTACCATTGATAGGAGAAAATGACTGGAATGATGGACTGAACGCGGTTGGCACAGATTGGAAAGGTGAAAGTATATGGCTTGCCCATTTCTTGTATTTACTTTTGAAAGAATTCATACCAATTATCGAAAGGCAAGGAGATGAAGCATTTGCTGAAAAATGCCGTGATGTTCTTGACACACTCAAAACTTCTATCAACAAATTTGCTTGGGATGGGGAATGGTTCATACGAGCGACAAAAGATGACGGGGAAAAATTAGGATCTAAGGAAAACGAAGAAGGTTTTATCTTCCTCAATGCACAGACTTGGGCTGTAATTAGTGATATTACGGATGACGAAAGAAAGAAAAAAGCTATGGAATCGGTAAAAAAATATCTGCTAAAAGATTATGGAGCACTACTTCTTTATCCAGCGTACACAAAACCAAGAAGTGATATTGGTTACATAACAAGATATGCTCCTGGTCTTAGAGAAAATGGAGGAGTTTACACACATGCAGCAACCTGGGCGGTTTGGGCTTTTGCGCTTATGAGAGATGTTGAAGCTATGTATAAAGCTTACAGAGGAATTTGCCCACCGTACAGAAGTTTTGATATTGACAATTATTGGGCGGAGCCTTACGTAACTTGCGGTAATTCAGATGGACCATTGTCACCTCATTACGGTCGTGGTGGTTGGACCTGGTATACAGGTTCGGCACAGTGGCTACACCGTGTAGCAACCCACTGGATTCTTGGTATCAGACCTAACTACGGATACATTGACATAGATCCCGTTATACCTTCGGATTGGGAAGGCTTTACGTACAAAAGGTTTTTCGGAGACACGTTGTATGTAATCACTGTAAAAAATCCAAATAAAGTAAGTTACGGCGTAAAAGAAATAATTCTTGACGGTCAAAAAGTTGAAAGAGTTCCAATTCTTTCGGATGGTAAGATACATACGGTGGATGTTACCTTAGGTTAGGCAAAACCACATTTCTTAAAAGGGAGGGAAGTTGTATGAAAAAGTTCTGGTTAGCAGGTTTACTGATGCTTTTCGCGGTTTTGGCGTTTGGTAAAGTGACTATTACGTACGTAAACTGGAACAGTGGTCTTGAGATTGAGCAAGCTATGGTTCAGGAGTTCATGAAACTAAATCCAGATATTGAAGTCAAGATAGTTAAACATGAGGGTAATTACGAGGACTGGCTTATTGCGCAAGCAGCTGCCGGAAAATTACCAGATGTTATTATGATACCAAACATACCAATGGCTTTGACAAACGATTGGGCTCTTGATCTCACTAAGATGGCTTTAGCAGACCCGGAATGGAAAAACATTCCCGCCCCAATCAGAAATGCAACAATTTATAACAACAGAATCTATGCTGTACCTGCAGGACTTTTCTTCATGGGTTACTTTGTGAACGATGATCTGTTTGAGAAGTATAACGTCAAGCCTCTCAAATTTGCACCAAGCTGGAATGAATTCTTAACAGCAGTTAAAAAATTAACGATACCGAGAGATGGTATTATCGGTCTTGCTGAAGAAATTCAAATTCCAGAATGGTATCCTGCAATGAAGAATTTGAAATTTGGATGGTTTACTTGGGATGGCAAAGAATATCATCTCGATGACCGAGCTTTCATTGAAGCAGTAAATATAGCCAAGCAGCTCTACCAGGGAAAATACGTTTACGATGCACTTCCAGAAGAGCAGAAGAAACAGTACAATGCTGGTTGGTATGGCGATGTTTGGAATCAAGGAAAAATTGCTATTAGATGGGATGGAACATGGGCAACGCCTTTCTATTCATCACTCCCATTCAAATCGAGATTCATTGGAGTTCCTGGAGGCAGAATACCTGTTGTTGGTGATTTCTTTGTCATATCAAAGACTACAAAGTATCCAAAGGAAGCATTCATGTTCGCAAAATTTGTAACATATGGCAGAGACGGCATTCTAAAGAGGCTTGAGCTTGATAAGAAAAACGAATGGGCATCATTACCATTGACTACAGAAAAAGCCGTGCTCGATAAATATTTCGCAGTTAAGAAACTCTTCCCAGGACTTGACGAAGCTTATGCAAAAATAGGAGTTGGTATTATAGAGGGTGTAAAGATCGTTCCAGGTTACATCCAATCAAGATGGACAGCTCCAACAGGCATCAAAGTTGGAGACAATCCAAATGCTAATATCGGGGACGTTATTTGGAACGCAATGAGAGGAGATATTAACATTGCAGATTACGCGAAACAACTGAACAAGATAGCAAATGAGCAGTATCAGAACGCTATTAAGAAAATAGCTATAATGACAAAGTAAATAAGTTTCTTTTTCCAAAAAACTGTGGGAGGGAGTAAAATACTCAAATTAAGACGCATGGATGTTTTTCTAAAAATAACATTGATTCTTATAGTTACGTATGTGCTAAGCACCTATGCAGTCCTTTTTGCAATGACACAAAATAGTCAAACAGTTGACTATAATGCTTACTTAAGACGTTCACCGACCCCTCTCTTGACTGGGGAGACCCTCTGGGAATCTCCCTGGTCTTTTCTTGTATTATCAGAGGGTAGTTCCATTACTTACGAAATAGAGATACCCAAAGAAAAACAAGGGCTATGGAACATAAGGATTGATTATGAAGTTTTTTCAATTCAGATTTTACCACCGGAGATCTCTGTTTATTTGAACGGCAAACTCCCATTTTCAGAAGCTCGTTCGATACCCCTGGTCCAGTATTGGGAATACGAAACTACTGATTTTGCCAAGAACAGATATGGAGACGAGATTATTCCTAGTCAAAAAATAGCCTCTGATACCATATCTTATGTTTTGAAAAATCCAAACGGAATAGACAAATTCCCTCTTTGGTTCAACCTCCGCTCACCAAGAGTTACCATAACGCTAATTGTAAACAGCGGAAAAATAGCTATCAAGAGATTATCAATAGAAAGGCCGAAAAGTCTTACTAAATTTAGTGAAGTTATTGGTAAGCTTGGTATCAAGGATTCAGAAGGTGAGAGAAGGATTATAACACTTCAGGCGGAGAAACCTTTCAGAAAAAATGAAGCCTCAGTTAATGCTATCCCGGTTCGTTCTCCTGACACTGTTCCTTACAACACTTACAATCTTCTTTTGAACGCATTTGGTGGTAGTAACTGGAAACAACCAGGACAATTCGTAATTTATGAATTCGATGTTCCCGAAGAGGGATATTACAAAATAGCTGTCAAGTATCGTCAGGACACAAAACCGAACTTCACAAGCTATAGAACTGTGTACATCGATGGTGACGTAACATATAGTGACTTACTCGAAATTCCGTTTGAATATACACCTGACTGGAGAGTTTATACCCTGAAATCATTAGACAAAACTAGTGACATAGTTTTCCATCTCACTAAAGGTAAGCACACAATTGCTTTCGAAGTCAATGCTTCGGTTTATTCGGATGTACTTAACAGCTTGAAGTCAATGATTGATTATATAAACAAGCTAGCACTACAAATTAAATACATATCGGGTGGTAGCTCAGATAAAAACGTAGAATGGGAGATTACGGACTATTTTCCGGATATAGAACCAAAGCTCAAATCCTTGATTAATGAGCTCGAAATAATCAAGATAAAAATAGCTAAGATAAATGGAAACGCGTGGAATGCGGAGTACATATCTTTAAACACGGCTCAGATGTTTTTGAAAAGACTGGTAAAGGATGTTAATAAGATACCAAATAAGTTAGATATGCTAACTGGAAGCACAGGTTCAGTTCTTTCTGAACTTTCAGTGGTCTATAACGGCCTCCAAGAAATGCCTCTGACAATTGACGAAATCTACATCTACAAAGGAGATAATATAGATAAGATTGTCAAATCCTCTCCTTTTAAAGTATTTGTCGAAGGTTTCAAAAGATTTGTTCATTCATTTAAGAGGCAAGAGAATACAACGTTCTCAAAAAGTCAGAAAGAGAACACCGTCATGTTAAGAGTGTGGGTTAACAGACCCCGCCAATATGTAGACATTTTGCAACAACTTATCGATAATGACTTTACTAAGAAGACAGGCATTTACGTAGACGTTTCAATAATGCGTGACGAAGGGAAGCTCATACTTGCTAACGCTGCTAAAAAGTCACCTGATATAGCACTTGGAATAAGTAACTGGATACCATTTGAGATGGGAATCCGTGGTGCAGCACTTGACTTGAAACGTTTCTCCGACTTTGTAGAATTTTCAAAGAATTTCTACCCGGGTTCATTGTTACCTTACCTGTACGAAAATCACTGTTTTGGGCTGCCCGAAACACTCGACTTTTATGTGCTCTTTTATCGAAAAGATATTCTGGAGTATCTAAACATACCCATTCCGAACACTTGGGATGATGTGAAATTGATACTTCCAGAGCTACAAAGAAACGGTTTGAATTTTTACATACCACTTTCTGGAAGTTCGTCTTTCAAAGCGTGGATGACCACAGCGCCCTTTATCATGCAATACCACGGCAAACTTTTCACAGACGATGGGCTTAAAACTGCACTGGATACCCCAAGCACACTGAAAGCGCTGAAAGAGATGACCGAGTTATTCACCATGTATGGCATGCCTGCACAAGTTGCAAACTTTTTCGAGAGTTTCAGAAAAGGAGAAATTCCTTTAGGAGTGTCGAACGTGAATACATATATCCAACTCATGATTGCAGCGCCTGAATTACGTGGTATGTGGAGCATAGCTCCTTCACCCGGAGTGAGATACGGAACCTCCATTGAAAGATGGCAGACTGGTTCTGCTCAAGCAGTGGCTATACTAAACGATACAAAATACCCCATGGAGGCTTGGGAGTTTGTGAAATGGTGGCTTTCTAAAGAAACGCAAGTGAGCTTGGTAAACAGAATTGTTAGCACTTATGGCATTGAATTTTTGGTTATCCCTTCGAATCGATTCGCAATAGATGGTGTTCCCTTTAAGACAGAACATTTGAAGGTTGTCAAAGAGCAATTCAGATGGTTGCAAGAGGTACCAAAAATGCCAGCAAGTTACATATTAGAGAGGGAAATCAGTAATATCTGGAACAAGGTTGTCCTCGAAGGCAAACCATTGAAGGTTGCTGTTGATGACAGCGTAATTATTGTTAACAAGGAGTTTGCACGAAAGTTAGAAGAGTTTGGCTACTACAAGGATGGAAAACCTGTCAAGCCATTCAGAATTTACACCATTGCAGATATACTCAGTTGGTACATGGAAAACACTGAAGATAAAGGCTCAGAGAGGTGATTTTGTGAAGATAAGTAAGAGCGAACATCGATGGATAATTACCTTTCTTTCGCCTTATATAGCTCTTTTTACAATATTCATCGTCGTTCCAACAATTTTAGCTATTTTGCTTTCGTTTACTAACTTCAATACCATACAATTTCCAAAATTTGTAGGGCTTAAGAACTACATATCCCTTTTCACAACAGATAGTGTATTTATGCAATATGTTTTACCGAATACAATAAAGTTTGCAATCTTGGTTGGACCAACCGGTTATTTTCTTGCATTCATACTGGCTTGGATGTTGGCACAAATTCCGAGAATCCCCAGAACAATTCTTGCACTGATTATATACTCTCCGTCAATGACAGTTGGTGTGGCCATGCAAGTTATATGGTTGACAATATTCAGTGGCGATAAATCAGGATATCTAAACAGTCTGTTGTTAAGGTTGGGGCTCATTGACCAACCTGTTCAGTGGCTTCAATCACCGAAGTTCCTTTTTCCAGCTATGGTGGTTGTAACACTGTGGAGTAGTATGGGAGTCGGCTTTTTAGCCATGCTTGCAGGTGTGTTGAATACCGACCCAGAAATTTACGAAGCTGGATACATAGATGGAATATCAAAAAGATGGCAGGAAATATTTTATATTACAATCCCTTTGATGAAACCGCAAATGCTTTTTGGTGCTGTTATGGCTGTTGTGTCTACATTTCAGGCTGGATATATTGGAGTAATGCTCTCTGGCTCAAATCCAACTCCACAATATGCTGGACAGCTTATAGTAAATCATATCGAAGACTTTGGGTTCATGAGGTATGAAATGGGGTACGCGGCAGCAATCTCTGTTGTGCTCTTGATAATGATATGGATAAGTTCCAAGTTTGTTTGGGCGCTGTTCCTCGACAGAGACTGATTCCAAAGGACTTAGAGGTGATAGTATGGCTTTTAAGGGCACAAAAATCAATCCGGAGAGATTTGACAAGAGTCAACTGAAATTCTACTTTTTTCTTGTTCCGTTTGCGGCGTTTATGTCTATACCGTTGATCTTTATATTCTCGAATGCTTTCAAACCATATAACGAATTATTCGCTTTTCCGCCGCGGATATTTGTAAGGCATCCTACGTTGCAGAATTTCAAAGCACTTTTCAGTGCTATGACACAGTCGGGTATTCCTGTAAGCAGATATCTTTTTAACAGCGTTATAATTGCTGTTAGTGTGGTTACGTTGTCCATATTCATAAGTACTGCTGCAGGGTATGTACTGTCAAAGAAAAATTTCAAGTACAAAAAACTACTTTTCGAAATCAATACTTTGGCGCTCATGTTTGTACCAACAGCAGTTTCCATCCCAAGATACATAATTGTCGCAAAACTTGGGTTGGTGGATAACTTCTTAGCTCATATTTTACCCATGCTTGCAATGCCTGTTGGCCTTTTCTTAGTTAAACAGTTCATAGATCAGATTCCTGATTCTCTTATCGAAGCTGCAAAAATCGATGGTGCTAATGACTGGTTCATATACTTGAAAATAATCCTTCCGCTTACAAAACCAGCGGTTGCAACAGTTGCTATTCTTGCATTTCAAAGTGCATGGAACTCAATGGAAGCTTCCCTTATCTATATAAACAACGAGAGTTTGAAAAACTTTGCTTACTATATGTCAACACTAAGTGGAAATGCAGGCACAGTAGCGGGAGCAGGGATAGCGGCAGCCGCAGCTGCAATTATGTTTCTGCCGAATCTAATAATCTTTATGTTCACACAAAGCAAGGTTATGAATACGATGGCACACTCTGGTATTAAATGATAAAAAATTGATACAAAGGGGCGAGTGGATGACAAAGCTTTGCAGTAAAGAATTATCGCTAATAGTTTTTTCCTTAACCACTTTGATAGTTTCCTCAATTTTGGGATACGCTCCGTATTACACATACACACTAGGTATAGGTGATAATCTAGTTCGTACCCAAGACGCCTTTGTTCCATGGCGTAAACTTGTTTTCGATACATCATCGATTTCGGATATCTTCTGGCATAAAGGAAAACTCTACATAAGTGACTCGCAAAACGCAAGAATAGAAATCATAGACTTAGCAAGTGAAGACGGGACCACAGTTTCCTACGTTGGTGAAGGAACTCTTACAAATCCGGATGGCATTTACGTCGATGAGAATGATTACATATACGTTGCAGACTCTTGGGCACAAAGTGTTTATAAATTTGCACCGGATGGGAATTTGGTTCTTACAATTTCGAAACCAGATTCACCTATTTATGGGCGTCTGAACGATTTCATACCTCTCAAAGTTGCTGCAGATAGGCGAGGAAATATATATGTTGTTTGTCAGGGTGTCACTAACGGACTTGCAGTTTTCAATAAAGATGGCAGATTTTTGAGCTTTTTTGGAGCCAATACCCCTAAGGTTACCTTGAGGATGGTTCTTCAGAGGTTGATATTTACAGAATCACAAAGGGCTCAATTGTTGAAAATTAGACCCCCATCCCCAACGAGTGTGACTATAGATCATACCAATGCTGTATGGACCATAACTCAAGGTCTTAAAGAAGACGCCATAAAAAGATTCAATGTTGCTGGGGTAAATATCTATCCAAAGTTGTCACTTTCAAACGACAAGTTTGTAGACATAGACGTGGATTCGCTCGGAACGGTATACGCCCTTACGGCTGATGGTTTGGTATATGTTTACGACCTTCTTGGTAATCTAATCTTTGTTTTCGGTGGGCAGAGCTTCTATGAAAACCGACTCGGGCTTTTCCGTTCAGCGAGTGCTATTGCTGTCACTGATGATGGCAGAATCTTTGTTTTAGATAAAGAGGATGGAACGGTAACAATCTTCAGAATAACTTTTTTTGGCAAACTTGTCTTAAAGGGTGTTTATTACTACAATCAGGGTATGTACCTGGAAAGTGAGAAAATTTGGAGAGATATTCAGAAAACAAACTCAGCTTTTGTTTTGACATATAAAGTTTTGGGAAATGTAGAATTCAAAAAGGAAAATTACACGAAAGCTTTTGAATATTTCAGACTAGCACGAGACGCGAAGGGTTATTCCGATGCTTTTTGGTATATAAGAAACATATGGTTGCAGAAAACAGTTGGACCTGTGTTTTTTGTGCTTGTTTTCTTGGCAATTGCTGATCTTATCAGAACAATACTCCTAAGGCAAGGTTTTATCAAAAAGAGAGAGAAAAAGGCTATAAAAATGGATAACTTTTTAATTAAACAGCTGCGTTACACTTGGCTTTTTATCAAGAACCCATTCGACGCTGTTTACGAAATGAAGCGACACGATAGGATATCTTGGTTCACAGGGATTTTTTTGTACTTGCTACTTTACGCTGAGAACGTAATTATAAGAATTATTGGTTCACCACTGTTTGTGGGTTTCGATGCAAGGAAAATAAATTTCTTGGGACTTTTTGTTGATACTTACAGACTGTTTTTCCTATTTGTTCTTTCAAACTTTTTAGTTAGTGAGATTTCAGAAGGTGAAGGAAAGTTCAAACACATCTTTATAGGAACGATTGCTTCTTTTCTTCCTTACTTATTGTTTTCGGTTCCTCTTGCTTTAATAACAAATTTGCTAACCTTAAACGAGTCTTTCATCTACACTTTTGGAATGCAGATAATATGGGGTTGGTCGTTTGTCTTACTCTTTATAGTCATCGCGCAGGTTCACAACTTCTCTTTCGGCGAAACCGTTAGAAACTTTTTATTAACGATTTTTGCAATGATACTTATAACGATACTGCTGGTAATCATCGCTGTGCTTGTTAGAGAAGAATTTTCATTCCTTACGTCTATATTTGAGGAGTTGATATACCGTGTTAAGGTTAAATGAGTCCATTAGAAAGGGGTTAAGAAAGATTCTCCTGAGGTTTCTTTTTGTTTTGCTAATAGTCCTTGGAGTTGCTTGGTTGGTTCAAGCTGGACCTTCTGAAGTTGTCGTTTCAAAGGTAGAAAGCTTTTCTGAAAGCGATTACCGCTTCTTTCGCCCAAGTTATAACGCACAATTAGAAAATGAATACTTACGAGTTTCGTTTGATACCAATAGCTTACAGTTTATGGTTACTGACAAGCGAAATAACGCTCAATGGAAATCTGTATTGGAAGATGAAGATTCCGAACTAAATCAAATATGGAGTTCTTTTTTCAATACACCGTTTATTGTAGAATTTTGTGATTCTACGGGGAATATTAAAAGAACCTACTCAACGAGAGATGCAAAAATCTCTATTAGAAAAAGGTCTTCGAATATGTTTACTGCATCTATTGTTTTTGAGAACATAGGTGCGTCTTTCGACGTTTCGTATGAGCTGATAAAAGACTCGCTCCGATTGAAAATTAATAATATAAACGAAGGAAAATACCGGTTGATGGGATTGTACCTTTATCCTTATTTAGGAGGCTCCCATGGAGTTGTGAATGGAGGTTTTATCTTGGCTGATGGAGTTGGAGCGAAGATTGACTTATCAAAGAAAACAGTCGCAACCGCCCCATTTAAAGCACGACTCTACGGGCTAGATATAGGATTTCGGGAAGTATTCCCGTATTCCTATTTCAGAAATGTAAAAGAACCTGAAAATTACTCCCTTCCACTCTACGGCATTTTATATGCATCCGATTCGCAAAACTCTGAAAACCTGGCTAATGAATATATAAATGGATTACTTACCGTTATTGAAGAAGGAGATATGTATGCCGAGATAAATGCTTTTAAAGCTGGTATAGTTACGAACCATAATTGGATAACCGCGAGATTTGTCTTAAGGGACCTTCATAAGAAACTTTTGAATAAAGCGGGGGAAGGTATAACTGTTCCACAAGAAGAGTTGAACACGACAAAATTTACTGTCAGATACTTCTTTGTTCCTAATGCCAACGAATTTTCACTCGTTCAGCGTTTTGTCGAGGAATACTCGAAGAAATCTAACGCAACGAATGGTTATACCTTCAAGTTTGACGTTCTTATCGCTGAAGCAAAGAAATCTACATTTGACTACTCACTTGTTAAAATGACAAACCAGGAGCAATTTCTTAAGATAAAAAGTGTGCTGAGGAAATTTATTCCGGAATCTCTATTTGTGTTGGTTGGTTATACTGAAGGAGGTTTATCACTTAGTTCTCCGAAACACCTGCCGTTAGAAAAACGGATTTTCGGGAGACCCTTACAACCTTTGGAAGATTATTTCTATGTGAACTACATCCTTTCACCAAAAGAATCAAAATCACTGAATAAAATAGGCATCGCACTGAACAGACTTGAACAATTTATGGAATACGAAGGAAAATACGTTCTATCTCCTAAATTTGTCAAATCTTTTGTAATCAAAGAAAAAAGGGAATTTGAAAAAGTGGGAATCAAAAAATTTGCGCTTGGTTCTGTAGGAGACTTAGCGTTTTCAACTCGGGATATGACTAGAGCAGAAGTAGTTACTGATTTCACTAATGCGTTTAGAATATTTGGCAAACCTATCGTCTACGGGTTCAACTGGTACGTCATAAGCCTCGCAGGTGCTTTATCTGACATTTCGTTAACAAACTCCGGCTATGAAATTGAGGATGAGGTTTTGCCAATTGTACCTTACATACTAAAGCAATTTTTGCCTATCTTTTCGTCACCGCTCAACCTTTCATCAGATTACAACAGAGACCTTTTGGCATGTATAGAATATGGTATTTTCCCTTCGTTTTACTTAACCTGGGAAAGTTCGGAGAAGCTTGTCAACACGAATTCTAAGGATTTGGTATCGACAAGGTTTGAGGATTGGCTTCCAAAAATACTGATCGCAAAAGAAATGTATGAAAAAGCTCTATTTTTTATCAATTCGAAGTTGGTTTCTCGTGTGCAAGTTAGCCAAGACGTCTACCTAAATACATACGATAACGGGGCAAAGGTTTTGTTCAACTACAGTGAAAAGCCATTTAATTTCGATAGCAAAATTGTTAAACCTATAAGTTTTGCAGTGATACAAGCGAGGTGACTTCTATGAGACTAAAGCTACGCACAAGAGAAGCACTAAAGGGTTTACTATTCGTTTCTCCTTGGATAATTGGTTTTCTTGTTTTCACAATCATTCCTCTCGTCAGAACGTTTCTCTATAGTCTAAATGAGGTTAAAGTTACAGCAAGCGGTGTGAGAATGTTCTTCGTTGGATTGAAGAATTTTAAAGACGCTTTGCTTACAGATGTTGACTATCCTCAGATGCTTGTCGACTATTTTCTACAAATGATTGTTTTTGTACCAATCATAGTTTCTTTTGCAATGATTATGTCTTTGCTGTTGAACATTGAAATAAAGGGCAGAAGCCTGTTTCGGACGATTTACTTCTTGCCAGTGGTTATTGCCAGCGGACCTGTGTTTGACAAACTTTTGAGCAAAGGAGCTATGACATTTTCAGGATTAGCTAATCTTCAGTTCGTTAAAATGCTGCAGACAAATTTGCCAACTGTCTTTTCAAGGGTTCTTGGGATGTTTATCTCGGGATTTATAATGATACTTTGGTATTCCGGTGTGCAAATCCTCGTGTACCTAGCTGGTTTGCAAAAGATAGATAAAAACATGTACGAAGCAGCCAAAATAGATGGCGCTTCAAGATGGCAAATCCTCTGGAAAATCACAATGCCTGTTTTGGCACCACTTACATTTGTCAATATCATCTACACAATAGTAACACTTTCAACTTTTGCAACGAGTCCAATAGTTAAAAAGATACTCGTAGACATGTATAGACCTGAGAGAGGACTTGGCTATGCTTCTGCTCTCGCTTGGATATACTTTTTGGCTATATTGGTTGTTATAGGACTTTTCTCTCTAATATCAGCGATTTACAGAAGGAAGGTAAGAGTATCATGAAAATCCGAGTATTTAAGAAGCTTCAGCCAAAAGATGAGAGAAGCCGATTAGATCTCTACTTTATTGAAAAAAGAACTAAGAAAGCTTTCGAAATAGCCACTGTCTACTTTATGCTACTGCTTATCGGTTTTGTCTTTGTATATCCGATAATATACATGATATCATACAGTTTCATGGATACGTCCGATTTGGTGAACCCACTTGTGAAGTGGATTCCGACGAAGTTATACACCGGTAACTACAAAGAAGCTGTAAAGGTTCTCGATTACGCGAAGACACTAATACAAACTATCATTATCTCAACAATACCCGCATTTTTGCAAACTATCTCTGCATCGGTCGTCGGATACGGGTTTTCACGTTTTAGGTTCCCCGGGAAAAATATACTTTTCGCCATCGCTGTTGCAACGTTCATTTTACCGCCCCAGGTTACTATGATTCCACAGTTTTTGATGTTTAAAGACCTGAACCTACTCGGGACACTATGGTCATTGATTATACCAGCAACCTTTACTCAGGGAATAAGGAGCGCGATTTTCATTGTCATATTTTATCAATTTTTCAACATGTTTCCGAAATCCTTGGAAGAAGCCGCAAAGATAGATGGCGCTTCGACAATTAGAATATTTGCAAGAATCGTTGCACCATCTGCCATGCCGGCTTACCTCATTTCTTTCCTTTTCTCGTTGGTTTGGTATTGGAATGATACAGTTATCACAGCGCTTTACTTAGGTGAAAAATGGACAACTCTGCCATTACAACTTCAAAGATTTGAAGATATGTTCAGAAGACTTTACCTGGTTGTTCCTGGAACGACCACGGGCCGAACCTTAAACGAAGCGATAATAATGGCCGGAACGCTTTTAACAATCTTGCCTTTAATTTTGATCTATTTCATCGCGCAAGATTGGTTTGTAGAGAGCATAGATCGAACAGGTATAACCGGCGAATAAATTTAGCAGGAAGGGTGATAAGATGTTTAGAAAAGCTTTTATTTTTTCCATTCTGTTATTTGCTATGACTTTGAGTATCGGTGCTAACCAACTGTCTGAGAACCTTATGAAAGAATATAAAGGTTCTTTCCTGTACTTTTGGGAGCAAGCAAATGCGAACGAAAATAGCCCAGGATATGGACTAATTCGAGACAGATATCCTGGTAGTCCAGGAATAGCAAGCATAGCTTCTACTGGCTTCGGACTTACTGCGGTTGTAATCGGTGTGGAAGAGGGTTGGATAACAAAGGAGGAAGGACTTAAGAGGGTTTTAGGAACATTGGATACAATCTTAAAACTTGATAATTTTCACGGTTTCTTTTATCATTTCTTGGATAGGGACACTGGAAAGCGAGCTTGGAATAGCGAGGTTTCAACAATTGATACAGGGATTCTGTTATGCGGAGTTCTAACGGCTGGGAAATACTTTGGTGGTCAAGCCTGGGAAAAAGCTAAACAAATCTACGAGAGAGTAAATTGGAACAAAATGGTTCATCCTACAAAGAATTTCTTTTATATGGCTTATACCCCGGAAAGAGGATTTGAAGGTTTTTGGGATTTCTATGCAGAACAACTAATGTTATACGTGCTGGGAGCAGGAACACCAGTGGAAAAATATCGGATAGAATCGGATGTGTATTACACATTTAAAAGAAATTACGGTAGTTACAAGGGAGAAAGGTTCATTCACTCTTGGTTCGGTTCACTTTTTACGTATCAATACTCGCATGCTTGGATTGATTTTCGTAATTGGTATGATAAGCTTGGAATCAATTGGTTTCACAACTCGATAGCAGCAAGTCTTGCTAACTACAACTTTTGCACGGATAATAAACATAAATTCAAGAGTTTTACAATAGGGTGGGGTATTACCGCATGCGATACGCCCAGTGGATACAACGGATTGTTAGGGGCACCTCCATCTGGGAATAACAACACAGCACACCAAGTAGATGGGACTTTAGCACCGGCTGGTGCTTTGGGATCCATCGTTTTCACTCCTAAAGAAGCTTTGTGGGCTTTGGATAACTATTACACTTTACCGGCGCTAATAGGGAAATACGGTTTGAAAGACTCTTTCAACCTTGATTTTAATTGGTTTGCTTCTGATTACATTGGTATAGATAAAGGGATTACGTTGCTTATGATTGCAAATTATAAAAACGAACTGGTTTGGAAAATCTTTATGAGCATTCCGTATGTTCAGAATGGTTTGAAAAATCTTGGTTTCATCTATAAAAAGTGATCTTGCATTATGTTCAAAGGGGTTGATATTTCATGCACGTAAGAGATATTCTTGAATTAGAGGAAAGATTGTCTTTCAACTTCTTTTGGAACGAAGTTTCCGAAACCAAAGAAGGTTATGGGTTGATTGTTGATAATACAGGTGATAAAAACGTGGCAAGTATAGCTTCTGTTGGCTTCGGACTAAGTGCGGTACCAGTTGGTGTTGAGAATGGATGGATATCAAGAGAAGAAGGATATCAAAGAGCAGTGAAAACACTTGAAACATTCCTCAATAATGTGGAACAAACGCATGGTTTCTTTGTCCACTTTGTAAGTATGAAAGATGGGAAGAGAACTTGGCAGTCTGAAGTTTCGGTTATTGACACTGCGCTATTTCTTATGGGAGCGCTTGTTGTAGGTGAATATTTTGGTGGAGAAGTAAACGATTTGTTTGAATCTCTTTATTCGAGAGTGGAGTTTCCGTGGTATTTAGACAAACAAGTAAACCAAATTTATATGGGCTACAATTTTGAAAGAGGATTTTGGGGTCACTGGGATGGTTACGCTGAACAGCTGATTATATATATTCTAGGCGTCGCTTCACCAACGTATCCTATAGATCCTTCGGTGTATTATTCTTTTGAAAGAAAGAAAGGAAAATACAAAGATTACGAGCTGATTTACACATACACTGGTTCCCTCTTCACTTATCAGTATTCTCACGCTTGGATCGATTTTCGAAATATTGTTGACAAAGAGAACGTCAACTGGTTTGAAAATTCGACACTTGCGACTTTAGCAAATTGGGAATTTTGCAAAGATATGCATACTGTTTATAAAACCTTACACGAAAAGTCTTGGGGACTCACCGCCTGCGATTCTCCAGATGGTTATCGAGGTGATTTTGGAGCACCACCATCGGCTAACAACAACACGACGCATAGAACAGATGGCACAATACCACCTTGCGGTGCTATTGGCTCAGTGGTTTTTACACCAGACATAGTTGAAGAAACTGTGAAATATTATTTCGAACATGTACCTCAACTATGGGGTCACTACGGTTTTAAAGACGCTTACAATTTAGACAGAAATTGGGTGTCAAAAATTTACATTGGTATAGACAAAGGTATAGAATTGCTCATGATAGAAAACTACAAGACAGGCCTACTTTGGGACATCACAATGAGAAACAAATATATCAAAAAGGGATTGCAAAAGTTAGGTTTTCATCAAACGAATAAAGAATAAAAGAAGAACGCCCCCATTATGTATATGGGGGCATCTTCTTTAATGTTTCCGCTTTTTCACTTTCCCGGGAGGGGAAGGGGGTACTGGGGTGTAAACGGTTCGGTATAACTACTATTTGACTTCTTAGTTTATTTGTGTTCCTCGAGAGTACTTCGCATCCTTTTGTATTCTTCCTCTGTTATCTCTCCTTTTGCAAAGCGTTCATTGAGTATTTCTACTGCTTGATCTTTTTTTCGAAAGACATTCGACTTAGCAAAGAAAAGTCTATAAACCACGTAAACAGCTATGAGAAAGAGTGCAAAAGATAAGACAGGTCTTAGCCACCAAAATGTTTCCACAAACCAAGCTCCGTTGTAACCTCCGATACAAGCGGTTCCTAACCATGGTCCAAGCCAACGAAATCTCATGACAATTCACCTCCAGCTTTCAAAAATGTAGCTCTCGAAAATATAACTTTGACAAAAACATTTTACACACCAATGCTTAAGAAATCCTTAGAGATTCCAAAGCTTATTTCTAAGGTTTTTTTAAGCCTCACAAGATATGATATTATATTTGGTAGGAAAACTGATAGTCTTGTTTCTTTTTAGACTTTGGATGTAAGTTGGTGTATTAATTTCTTACATTCTCCAAGCCAAACTATTGACGTAAAAGTGTTATCAAACTCACTAAATGCTTTCTGGGAGGTGGAAAGATGAAAAAGGTATTCTTGGTATTTGGGTTGAGCGTTTTGGTGTTGGTACTTTTCAGCTGCAGTCAACTAAACTTGTTTGGACCAACAAAATCAACCGTATCTGTTGTTCTTGCAGCTGGTGTTGACGGTAGTGGAGACTCCGTGAAACCACAAGAATATTCCTCTGCTGACTTGCAAGGTTTAAATCAAAGAACAGAAGCTCCTTGGATAAAAGATATTGAACACTTGTATGTCAAAATTTCAAAGTTTTCGTATAAATACTCAACAGGGCCTGGCGCTGGGAAGTGGGCTACACCAACTGCTGTTGACAAAGAAGTGGACCTTGTGAACTTAATTGATGAAGCAACTTGGCTGACATTCGATATTCCAAATGGTGCGGTTATAGTTGCGTTGGCTTTTGAGGTAACACAAGCAACAGTAACAATAAACGGTTCAAACTATGCTGTAACAATTCCATCTGACAAAGCCAGAGTAGTTATTCCAAATCTCAACTGGCAAGTAAAAACAGAAGAGTCACAGATAGTCCTTGCCATAGACTGGACAAGAAGTATTATTAAGACAGATTCGGAAGGCTACATGCTCGTTCCAAGAGTCGCGTATCGCTGGCGTGGAGAATTGAAGAAGTTGTGGGCGATTTATGGAGACATACTGATTGACGATGCAACACCAACTATTCCGCTGCTTATCGGTTTATTTGAAGGAACAGACACAACAGCTACACCAACGGTGCTAAAAAGGAGAAGGCCACGAGATGATGCTTACTTCTGGCTTGGAAAACATCCAGCTGGAACGTACACAGTTGTCGTATGGGATAACGTCACATGGGAATGGGATGGTGAAAATTATTCCGTAACAGGACGGAAGGCTACTGAAACAACGTTTGAACACGGGAAAACAACAGCAAATACAGAACTTCATTTGAGATACTCAACTAGCGAGTAAGGTAACAAAGAATCGAAGATGCCAAACAAAAACAACCCCGACTCCAATGAGTCGGGGTTGATTTGTTTCTCTTTAATCTTTTTGTGTTAACACATGTTTTAATTTCCGATAGTAAATCATCATTAGAATAATCAACGCAATTAGAGAACCGATGAACGTTAGCCAAACAGCGTAGAATTTCCAAGTGGTTAGACTAGGTTTTGCCAAAATTATGGTCAACGTTATAGGCAGACCGAAAGATAATCCCAACACAATACCCTCTATTATGAATGTTGCTTTCAAAGAAAACGGATTGTTTTTGGTCTTACCTGGGTCAACAATACTGTAGTATGAACCTATCAGTGCACTTAACCCAAAAATTGCAATTGACAAAGGGAATAGGAACAGACTATTTTTTTCAAACTTTCCGAAAATGTAAGAGATAACAGCCACTATAATCAACAAACTTTCATTTAAGATGATTGGTATTGCTAGTTTTGGAGTTATTATCGTTTGTGTGGTTACTGGAAGTGTCCGTAATATTTCTCTGTACTCGAAATCGTTCCTGGTCAATAACCCTGCCTCGATAGCGCAGTAAAGAGAAGCAATGGCTAAAAATGGAATAGCAGCATTCATTGAAGAACCACCTGCAAAAAGCATGAAAAAGGAAAAGACGGCAGGGTAAAATATGAGGAATACAAATTGTTCGCTACGTGAAAGGAGTTTCAAATCTTTCCACAAGAAACCTCCAAACTTTGAGGCGTATGTTCTTTGGTTGACGATAACTTCGTTCGGTTTGTTTTTTTCTTTCTTGGCGTGTGTGTTTTCATAAACCACGCGCTCTGCAAAGTACCAAAATGAATACAGAAAAGCACCTGTTAAGATGATTACGGATATTAATAACAAACGGTCATCTGAATAAGACCAATTAAATGGGTTATATTTTGACGTAGTAAAAGCCACAAATTTTACAAACCGCGCGTTTTCACCGAGTTGTTCAACATTCACATCTTGAATCTGAACGAAGAATAGATAAACAGCAACAAGTAGAAGAAGAATTACCGCATTTAACCTTCTAACAAACCGTTTTGAACTGATTCCTCCACTCACTACCGCAAGAAGTGCTGAGAGCGATGTCAAGAAAGCAATGTGGAGTAAAGTTCGAAGAATGAAACCAAAGATGTTAGTCCTAACCGCCAGTAAAAATCCAAGGACAGAAGCTACAAAAAAACCAAGCGTAAAAAATTGATTAGCTAGGGTTACGATTAAGTTATATACGGTAAGCACACTCCGGCTTATTGGCATTGTAAGAAGGAGTTCCATTTCGTCACTTCTTGAGAAGGCATGCATACCTGTTCCAATAAATCCTACAACGTAAAAGAGTGAGAATATGGACATTGAGGAGATAAAGAATGACTTAGCAACGTCTGGATAGTGTGCTAAAAGCTTGTATATATTGTAATTGGAAATCGTCAAAAATACAGCCATAGGAAGGATTGAACTAAACATAAGCAAGATGTATCGCAAGGCGTAATTTGGTTCCTTTGAACTTGTAATCTTCTTTCGTTTAGTTTTTGCCGTATTCTGCAGATTTAAAGAAAGCCCAAGATACTTGAATAGAATTCTAAGTTCTCGCATAGTTTTATCCCCCGTTCCTTGGAGTTGTACGTTTTCAATGTGTAGTTACAGGCTTTCTACAATGTCTCTAATGTCTTCGGTTGCTGTGAGTGAAAGGAATATATCTTCAAGTGACTTTCCGTGTTTCTCTTTCAATTCAGCAATGTAACTTTCAACGATAATCTGTCCATTATTTATTATAGCAACGCGGTCGCACATCTTTTCTGCTATCTCAAGTATATGAGTCGTCATGAATATTGTTGTTCCTTCATCTGCATATTTTCGGAGTAATTCCTTCAATATCTTTGCGCTTCTTGCATCAAGTCCAACAGTTGGTTCATCTAAGAAAAGAACTTCGGGTTTCCTCATGAGTACGGATATGAGCATAAGTTTTTGTTTCATTCCGTGAGACATCTCACCCACGAATTTGGAGAGATAATCCACTCCAAAGGCATTACATAATTCTTCAATGCGATGTTTTAATTCCTGCTTGTTCAATCTGTAAATTGCGATGATAAAATCTAAGAATTCGTAGCCTTTTAGATGTTCATATATTTTAGGTTCATCTGGAACCACACCGATTCTTCTTTTTATCTCTGTTTCGTGGTCTTTCATATCAAGTCCAAGAATTTCTACCTTTCCGCTTGTTGGTTTCAAGACCCCCGTTAGCATCCTTATGGTGGTCGTCTTTCCTGCACCGTTTGGCCCAAGAAATCCAAATATTTCACCACGTTTAACCTCTAAGTTCACATTATCCACAGCAGTAAAATCACCGAATTTTTTTGTGAGTCCTAAGGCTTTGATAGTAATATCCTCCATGCCTGAGCACCTCCTCTCGCTTATTTACACAAGGGATTGATTAACCTTTAAATTTAATGAAGTTCGAACATATCATGTCTAATTTTATCACAGAGACTTTTTAACTGCCTAGCATTCTTTTCAAATTAGCCATTTCCAATGCTGCCATGGCAGCTTCAAATCCTTTGTTACCGCTCTTAATTCCTGCTCTATTCAGTGCTTGTTCTACAGTCTCTGTGGTTAGAACACCGAAAGTTATAGGAATTTTTGATATTGAATTAAAATGTGCGACGGCTTTTCCTATCTCATTTGCAACGATGTTGAAGTGGTATGTTTCACCTTGTATGACAGCTCCTAGTACAATGATAGCATCGAAGCTATTAGATTGGAAGTTAACCAAATAATTAAGCGCAAATATAACTTCCATACTTCCCGGGACGCGTATAATTGAGATGTCTTCTTCCCTGACATTATGTCTTGTCAAACAATCTATCGCACCCTCAAGGAGTCGTTCTGTTACTGTGCTGTTGAACCTTGGAACAATGATGGCAAATTTCAAACCGCTTCCGTCGTAAATTCCTTCGTGGACTTTCAGTTTTGTTTGCATGGTTTTACCTTCCATGTGCTCTTTACCCCCTTCTCAGTTTTCACCATTTTCTCTGTTTAAAGTACGTGAGAGTTTTTAAATTAAACCTTCGATACCCTCCAATAAGTGATTGAATCTCACCATTTTTGTTTTCAGGTAAAATTTGTTATGCTCTGTTAGTCTACCGAACAGTCTCTCTGTTCTTTCTACACTGATGCCGAAATCCTCAAGTTGTTTAACTTTTTCTGGATTGTTTGTAAGTAATACTATCCGCTGTACACCAAGGGATTTTAGTATCTGGTAAGCAGCAGCGTAGTCACGTTCGTCTGGTTTGAAACCAAGTTTAACATTCGCTTCGTAGGTGTCTATCCCTTTGTCTTGCAAGCTGTAGGCTTTAATTTTGTTGGTCAAACCTATGCCTCTTCCTTCTTGTCTTAGGTAAATCAATATTCCTCCATTTTCGGCTATCCTTTTTAATGCGCTTGAAAGCTGACTACCACAGTCACATCTTAGTGAAGAAAGCGTGTCTCCTGTAAAGCACTCGGAATGGATGCGGACAAGAGGGATTGATTGGTCAGGCCATTTTCTTACAATTGCTACGTGCTCCTTTCCATCAAGTTTGTTATCAAAAGCATAGATTTCAAATTCGCCGTATTCTGTTGGTAACCTTGCCACGGCTTTTACTTCTATGAGTTTTTCATGCTTTACGTATAGTTTCCAAATCTGGTTTATAGTAATAACTTTTAATTTAAAATGCTTAGCCAAATCTTTCACGTATTCCAAATTGTGAGAGTTTCCAGTTTCATCGAGAATTTCTACAATGCAGCTGAAAGGTTTAAACCCTAACAATCTAACAAGTTCGACAGAGGATTCGCTGTGCCCACGCCGAGTGGTGAATTCTTTTGCACCTATTAACGTTACATGACCGGGATATTTGAAATCTTGTAGGGTTGTGGTCTCGTCGGAGATTTTGTTGCAAGTTGTAGCTCTTTCAATTGTACTTATACCAGTCCCAGTGCCCCAATCAATGGGAACGAAATAATTAGCTCCATAATTGGAGGGTAGCCTGAAAAAACCTCTTTTAAGAAGGTTTTCTTCTGGACCGACAACACAGAAAAGACCTTTTCCGTAACGTACAAAAAATTCGGTTATACGTTCGTCCATTAACTCTGCTGGAAAGACGAAATCTGCTTCAATTTCACGTTCTTCGTCAATGACAACCACAGGTTTACCATTTAAAAAGTCATCTCTGATAGATTGTACAAATTCCTCATCCATGTATCTAACACCCCTTTCATATATCGCGCAAAAATATCGATTTCATAATTTACAGGTGAACCTGGGACTAAGAACTTTAAGTTGGTTTTCTCGAGAGTATGTGGAATTACTTGGACTGTGAATGTTTCGTCGGATACAGATGCTATTGTTAAGCTTATACCGTTAAGGGCTATTGAACCTTTTTGTATAATTCCCCAGTATTCTCTTGGTTTTTTGAAAGTCATAAGCACGGAATTTTTCGCAGTTTGTTTTGAAAGGAAAATAGTTGTCCCATCAACGTGTCCTGTAACATAATGACCAGACAACGAATCTCCCACTCGTAACGCCCGTTCTAAGTTGAAATACTTTTCAAAACGCAGGTTTGTCTTATTCAAAGTTTCCACTCCGACATCGAAGTGTAGGTTTTCGTCAACCTTAACCACAGTTAAACATGCGCCATTGACGGATATACTTTCACCAATGACAACACAGTGTGAACTGTCTTTGGGACATCGCCAAGGGTTTTCGATAATCAACCTCTTACCATCGAAGTATCCTTTACATACGTGCTGAATAATCCCTGTGAACATCTTCTCATCACCACCATTAGTTCTTTCATATTCTTGGAGATTTTTAAATTTTGAATTTCGAATGGTATTTCACTTTCCTCGACTGGAATTTCCAAATGTTCAAAAATCGATTTCCCTTTACCAAATACCTTGGTTGCATAGAAACCGTATACCTCATCCGCGTAGGGCAAAAATTGTGAAAATACAGAAGCACCACCTTCAATTAACAAAGAATCGATACCTTCTTTTGCCAACTCTTTTAAAATGTTTTCTACAGAAAGATTTTCTGGAGTCTTTACTTTTACGTACTCAGGAAATTCGATGTTTTGGCACTGGTTTGAAGAAAAAATAATAACTCTCCTATCGTAATTGGGATTAAACAACTCAAACTTATCAATGTCGGCAATAACTTTTTTTAAGACTCTTCCATTCTCATCAAGAACAACGACATCTGGGTTTTTGAACTTCATTTTTGGTAGCCTAACGTTGAGTATGGGATTATCTTTTAGCACGGTTTCAGCCCCCACTAAGACAGCTTTATGAATACTTCTCAATTTATGCACTTCTTTTCGTAGTTCTTGAGTAATCCACTTTGAACTTCCAATTTTATCGGCAATCTTTCCATCAAGGGTGGAAGCATATTTAAGTGTGACGTATGGAAGACCGGTCGTAACGTATTTGAAGAAGAACTTTGCAACTTCCTTTGCTTCATCTTCCAGAACCCCAACTTTAACTTCTATTCCATTTTTCAGCAGTTTTTTAATCCCATCTCCACTGACCGGATTAGGGTCGCGCGCTGCAATAACTACCCTTTTTATTCCACTTTCAATAATCGCATTGGTACATGGCGACGTTTTTCCGTAGTGGTCACAAGGTTCCAGCGTTACATACATTGTCGCACCAGATACATCGACTCCTTTTTTCTTGGCATCTAACAAAGCTTCTCTTTCAGCATGAAGAGCACCAAAACGTGTGTGATACCCTCTACCTATTATGTTCCCGTCCTTTACAATTACCGCTCCAACAGGAGGATTCGGATTAACAAAACCAAGTCCTTTTTTAGCCAACCTTAGAGCTATTTTCATATAAAACTCATCATTATTAGGCACTCCAGACTTTCCCATAAAATTCCCTCCTAGTTTAAAACAAAAAGCCCCGAGAAAATCTCTCGGGGCTTAAATTTTTGTTATTAACAGGATAGATAAATATGGCAAGCTGGTAACTTATCTATCGTACTCTCTCCCATCCGGACTATCACCGTCGGCTCCGGAATTCCACCGGATCAACCCTCTACATTTATAGAGGGCTCGCGGGCTTTCACCGCCGGTCGGGAATTTCACCCTGCCCCGAGAGTACGTAAAAAGATTTCCATTAAACTTTTTTCTATTTTACTTTGACTGTAAATATTAGTCAACTCTTATATTTGTTAGCTTGATAATAAATCATTTTGCAACCCCATTTTTCCATTTCAACAAGACAAACATAAATGGGGCACCTATAAACGACGTGATAATTCCAACGGGAATTTCAACAGGATTTAACAACGTGCGTGCAAGTGTATCACAAACCGACATTAGTATCCCGCCTATTAAAACCGTCGCTAAGAGGTTTTTACTATGTTTGGGTCCTGCAATTATCCGTGCCATGTGTGGAACAACCAATCCAACAAACCCTATGATACCTGTTTTGGAGACAAACGTAGCAGTAACAAATGAACCAAGCAAGTAAAATGTCCATTTCAAGGCTTCCACGTTGATTCCTAGACTTTTTGCTTCTTTTTCACCCAAGGTCATGGCATCCAATTGCTTACTCAGTGTGAAAGCCAAAGTGACGAACACTCCCAAAGAAGATGCAGGGACTATCAAATCTCGGAAAGTCATCCCGGAGAAAGAACCGTAAAGCCAAACGTGTCCGGTCACGAGAGATTTATTTGCAATGTTTAAAAGCAACATACTACCTGCAGAAAATAGGGTGCTAACCAGTACACCGCTTAAAACAAGATGAACAGTTGGTACCACGTTACCTTTTTTCGCTAGTAATATGGAAAGACTTGAGGCAATCACTGCGAAAATAAAACTCATCGTTGGAATACTCACATGCGCAATTGAGTTTACAATAAAATATATTGCTAACAGTGCACCAAAACTAGCACCAGCAGATGTGCCGATAAGATAAGGGTCAACAAGAGGATTCTTCATTATCGCTTGAAATATGTTTCCTACCAACGACAATGCTATCCCTGTTAATGTTGCCATTAAGACTCTTGGAAACCTCAAGTTCCATATCATGTACTTCTCAGCACTTTCTTGCCGGAGAAGTTGGAATATTTTCAAAGGACTTACATACACTGTTCCAAAGGACAAGTTGAAAACAAACACTATAACGAAAACAAAGGGGAGGGAATACCTCCCCAACGTTTGAAACCAGTTTCTGTTCTTACTCAATTATTACTTACCTCCATAGAAGAAGTTATAGAAAATATCCAAATACTTGAAAAGATGTGGTGCTGCTTGGCTAACCTCATCACCATCGACTATCAAAACTTTACCTTGTTTTACCGCTTTTAAATTCTTCATTATTGGATGGTTTTTCACAGCTTGCTCGACTTCTTTTGGGTCCCCATATGCACCGATTACTATGATATCAGGGTCGTTTTTAACAAGCCACTCCCAATTCACGGGTAACCATCCGTTGTTTCCTGTGTATGGAGCTGCTATATTTCTACCACCGGCGATGACAATAAGTTCATTCATGTAGGAACCAGTTCCTGCTGTCCATAGTTGTTTTGCATTTTCGTCAGGTGTTGTTACTGTGAAAAACACTGTGGGCCTGCTCTCCAATGGAATTTTTGAAGTTCTTTGCCCAATTTCTGTCATTTTATTTCTAAGCTCGGAGACAAGCTTGTCGGCTTTGCTTTTGACATTGAAAACAGCCCCTAATTGACTTACAGCTTTAATTATATCTGTCAAAGTATTTGCGTTTAAAACATAAGCTGTAAGATTTGCTTTTTCTAGTTTTTCTACTTCTGGAAATTGGAAGCCACCAAACATGATAACCAGATCAGGCTTTAGAGAATGAATTTTCTCGATGTTTAAAGGTACCATGTTTCCTATGTTCTCTGCCTTTTTGTAGTTATCCCAAGCTGTGACACCGACGATTCGGTTTTCAAGTCCAAGAGCTTGTAAATACCTTGTCGCACTTGGCGCAGCAGAGACGACTCTTCGTGGTGGCATTGGAATATTCACAATTCTTCCGGCATCATCAACAACCGCAATAGCCAGTGAAAGAACTGTTGCGATAAGCATGAATACCACGAAAAGCTTTCGTAAAGAACCAAGAGAAAACGACTTGACCATACAAAAAAACCTCCCTCTTTGCAAAAATTTGTTGCCATCCCCAGGCTACGTGGTGGATGGCTACCTTCCTTCGTATGTCAGGTCTCCCGACTCGCGGATCATCCTACTCCCTGCGCCTTCCCAGCTTTAAAGCCAGTGGCACTCTGCAGGTTTCGTCCCCGCTCACGGTGGCGGCCCCGTGCCGGATTTCCACCGGACTTCCCTTGGACATACGAAGGGAGGTTTATTTTGACTTGTCTTCTGTTCTTATTATACTACCACCATTAATCAGTGACAACAGGTTTTATTGGCATCTGTATTTATTGAACTTGTTCTATCAGATTTTAACGCCGATTTTCGTAAGTGGATTACGTATATAATTGAGTATGCACCAGTAATCAAAAGCATAAGGTCTCCAGGAGACAGTTTATAGACTTCTTCACCTATAAGGATATTAACTATAGAAAATGCGAACGTGAAGAATACATATCCTGCAGCAATCAAAAAAAGTATGCTTCCAACATACAAGTGTGCGATTTTAAAAGTGTATGCATTACTTCCAAATTCTTGAAAACCTGATATTAGAACGGACATAAACGACAGTATCACCAAGGAGAATACATATTGTCCTTCGCTAACGTATAAAACAAAAGTTAACACGGAAAGAACTAACATTACTGCAAGCATTCTGTTGATACTTTTCATAATATCCACCTTCCTACTGTATATACTACCAACGAAAGCAGATAGGAAATACCTAGACTGTAAAATATTGTAAATAAAGTATATTTTAAACTATTCGTTTCGCTTTTTATTGCTGCAAGTGTAGCAAAACATGGCATATAACCAAGTACAAAGGTCATTAGTGTCGCACCTACGAGAGGGTCGAAATGAATATTAGACACATCGCCGTAAAATTGGGAAAGTGAAGATACTATGACTTCCTTTGCAACTCCGCCAAATATAAGAGCTGACACTATTTGCCATGAAAATCCTAAAGGTGCAAATAACGGTTGAAGAAATTTTCCAAGCATAGAAACGAAGCTGTTATCTACGTCTCCTCTACCTGGAAAATAAGTTAGCGCCCAAATTACGATACTTGCAGCAAAAATAATCGTTCCGGCTTTTTCTAGGAAGTGCTTTCCTCTGTTCCACACGTAAGTTAGAATGTTTGAGAATTTAGGGAAACGGTACCTAGGTAATTCCATAACAAGAGGCACTGATTGGCCCTTAAGAATTACTTTGTTTACTATCCTCGATGACAAAGCTGTAAGAAGAAGGCTCAAGACGTATATTGCAAAAAAGGCTTCTACTTTGTGATTAGGGAATGCCACGTTAACAATCAGAAGATACACAGGAATCCTAGCACTACAACTAATGAAAGGTGAAACCAAGATGGTTGTAACTCTTTCGCGTTCGTCCGCTAAACCACGGGCTGCCATGACACTGCTTACATTACATCCGAAACCTAACAACAATGTCATGAAAGACCTACCGGTTAATCTCAATGAATACATTAACTTGTCGACTAAAAAGGCTATTCGTGGGAGATAACCGCTCTCTTCCATGATTCCAAGTGCAAAGAAGAGTGCAAAGATACTTGGAACAAAAGCCAAAACGCTACCTACACCATTTATGATTCCTTGCGATATTAATGAACTTACTATGGTTTCACTTCCTACAGAATCAGCGATTTTTTCAAAAAGGTACTCAAGTAACCCTACCAAAGGTTCTGATACCTTGAAAGTAAAATTGAACGCCAAGTACATTAGAGCCAAGAATATGGGAATACCTATATACTTATGTGTCAAAACGTGGTCGAGGGCTTCTGTAACTGTAAGTGTTTCGTCTGTTCTTTGAATCGAAAGCTGGACAACGTTTGTTATGTATTCATATTTCGTTGAAGGTATTGATGTTCTGATTTCCTGAGGAATCGTGTCTAATATATCGTTCGGGCAATCTTTTTTCAAAAACCTCCTTGCATATTTGTCCCCTTCAATGATTTTGATTGCGGTAAATCTTTTATTGAAAGTTTCTTCTACACATTGCTCTACTTCTTTAATCTTTTCTTCAGTTTCGTTTCCATAATCTATTACGATAGGTCTTGTTGCTTTTCTGAAGGATTCCACAATCTTTTCTTTAAGCTCTTCGATTCCTTCTCCTGTGTGGGCAGATGTAAGCACTACTGGAACTCTGAGAAATTTTTCAAGCGAAGATTTATCAATCTTTATTCCTGATTTTTTCGCTTCGTCAATGGCATTAAAGGCTGCGATTACGTTTAATCCAAGCTCGCAAGCTTCTAAGAGTAAAAACATCCCTTGTTCAGGGCTCATGCTATCTATAACAACAACGGTAACGTTTGGTGGAGAAAAAAGTAGGTAATCTCTTGTCAATTTCTCATCCACAGACGTAGCTGTTAGACTGTAAACACCTGGTAAATCAACAAAATGTAAGGTGTAATCCTTGTAAGTTGTAGCCCCCTCAATCCTCGTAACTGTTACTCCGGGCCAGTTAGCAACGTACTGCCTGGCACCTACTAATTTATTGAAAAGGCTGGTTTTTCCAACATTTGGGTTGCCCAATAAGCCTACAGTTATCACCATAGTCTTCAACTCCCTTGCTCGGATTGAGTTTCAGCACTTATTACAAGTATCTTTGAAAGCTTTCCGAAGCCGATAACAAAAGTTCCCAACGGTGTAACAACTCTTCTATCCTCAAGTAATTTAATAGTTGAACCTTCCGTTATTCCGATTTTCGACAACCATCGATGTACACCATATCCTCCCAAAATTTGTTTTACTTTATACAATCCTGGGACGGCAATGGAAAGGGGGATAACTGAATCTTTAAGTATTTCAACTTCAACAAGACTTGCTTCTGACTGCCTCAAACTTATAAGTTTATTGAAAACTTTGTACATCCTCGGGTCGCCCATTGGCGCATTCTTTACCACTGTTATCGTTACCCCGGGCAAGATACCAATGGCTCTGAGTTTTGGCGAAATTTCCGATTCTTCTACATTTTTAACCACGACTCTGGCACCAACAGGTACCTCTGACAGTTTCACATGTTTCACCTCACTTTTTGGAATTAGGAAGGATGATTTTAAAGTGTAGTTGAGAATGATTCTCAATAAGATTATAAGAGGTAAAGCTAAAATTGTCAACGAAAAGGTTTTGATACATCGTGCATCTTCCTTTTTTGTGTTAACTGTGCGTTGGACGAGAGTTCCAAAAATGTGTGATTATAATTGACTGTTAAGTGTGAAAGTGATAAAATACAGTCATAGTTGTTATTGCGCGTTTTTACTCACTATTTTTAGATTACAAAAAGTGGGGGGGAAGTTATGGCGTCAAACAAAGAGATGACTCGTGAGGAGCTTTTTAGGTTTGTGGAAGAAAACCAGGTCAGGTTTGTAAGATTACAGTTTACGGATATAAACGGGATGATGAAAAATGTTGAAATCCCTGTTGATGAACTTGAAACAGCTTTAGAATCGGGTATCATGTTTGATGGTTCTTCCGTTGAGGGGTTTGCAAGGCTTTATGAATCTGATATGTACCTCAAACCAGATCTAAGAACTGTGGCTATGCTTCCTTGGACGTTTGACGGTCACAGAAGTGCGAGAATTATATGTGATGTTTACAGCGATTTTGAACATCCCTTCGATGGTGACCCAAGATATAGGTTAAAGCTTGTTGAAGAAAAGGCTCGAAAGATGGGGTTCATACCCTACGCAGGTCCAGAAGTTGAATTTTTCATCCTTCCAAGGCAAAATAACAGACCCGTTTTCGAATTCTTAGACAGCGGTAGTTATTTTGACCTTCTACCAGTTGATATTGCAGAGCATATCAGGACGGAAGTATCTGTTCACTTAGAGGAAATGGGACTGGATGTTGAGACTACTCATCATGAGGTTGCACCTTCACAACATGAGGTAGATTTTAGATACGCAGAACCTGTTATTGCAGCTGATAACGTTCAGACTGTGAAGCTTGTAATAAAAACGCTTGCTATAAAGAACAATCTCTATGCAACGTTTATGCCAAAACCGTTCTTTGGTGTAAATGGTAGCGGAATGCATGTTCATATGAGCTTATTTACACTCGACGGGAAAAACGCCTTTTACGATGAAAGCACTCCTGATGGGATATCTCAAGTTATGAGATACTTTATAGGTGGTCTGATTGCACATGCGCGAGAAATAACGGCTATAACGAACCCAACGATCAACAGTTACAAAAGGCTCGTTCCTGGTTATGAGGCTCCTGTGAACATTGCTTGGAGTAAGGGAAACAGAACAGCGTTGATAAGGATACCAAAAGCTAGAGGAAAATCAACGAGAATCGAGTACAGGTCTCCGGATCCATCATGCAACCCGTATTTGGCATTTGCCGTAATTCTTGCAGCTGGATTGGACGGAATTGAGAACAAGATAGAACCTCCAGCGGCTGTTGAGGAAAACATTTATCAGATGTCCGAAAGTGAAAAGCAAAAACGTGGTATTTATAGACTACCTTCGAATTTAAAAGAAGCACTAAACGAAGCTGAAAATAGCAAGCTTGTTAGAGAAGTCCTTGGCGAACATATTTGGGAAAAGTTCTTAAAATTGAAAGAACGAGAGTGGTGGGAATATTCAACCACTGTCACTGAGTGGGAGAGGAGGAAATACGAGAATATATGAAAAATTCTAACTTAAATATGTTTTTACCAACGACAGAGGAAGAAATAAAAGCGCGAAATTTAAAAAGTTTAGACGTTATCTTAGTGACGGGTGATGCCTACGTGGATCACCCGTCTTTTGGAGTTGCTTTATTAGGTAGGCTGTTGGAAGCAAGGGGTTATAAGGTAGGAATAATAGCACAACCGGAAGGTCCAGAAGATATAAAAAGGCTTGGAAGACCTAATTTGTTCTTTGGAGTTACATCAGGAAACGTAGACTCAATGGTCGCAAACTACACAGCGTCACGTAAGAAAAGAAAAAGTGATGACTACACTCCAGGTGGTGTTAATAACAAGCGTCCAGATAGGGCAGTTATACAGTACGTGAACTGGATTAAGCAAGTATTCAAGGATGTAAAAATAGTTATTGGCGGTATCGAGGCAAGTCTTAGAAGATTCGCACATTATGATTGGTGGAGTGATAAGGTTAGAAAGTCGATACTTCTGGATTCAAAGGCTGATATCTTAGTTTACGGAATGGGTGAACGCGCTATCTTGGAGATAGCTGAAAGGATAGCTGCAGGAAAGAGCCTCGATGGTATTTCGGGAACCGTTACATGGAAGAGCTCTTTGGAAAGTTTAAACTTAGAAGAAAATTTGAATCTCATTCATCTCCCATCTTATGAAGAGGTTGTAAATGATAAACGGAAGTATGCAGAAGCTTATAGGATAATGGTCGAAAATACCGAACCTTTGAAAAAGGTAATTCTGGTTCAAAAGCACGATAATCGATACGTTATCCAGTACCCTCCAGCTTTGCCCTTAACACAAGATGAGTTAGATGAGCTTTATTTGCTACCATATACCAGGAGAGTTCATCCTTACTATCTTGCCAAAGGACCGGTAAAGGCTATAGAAACTGTAAAGTTTTCCATTACAGCTGTGAGAGGTTGCTTTGGAAACTGTTCATTCTGTGCAATTACAAATCACCAAACAACACTTGTTATTTCACGCTCCGTTGATTCAATACTTGAAGAAGTTAAAATTCTCACCAAAATGCCTGAGTTTCGTGGAACTATTGTTGACGTTGGTGGACCAACCGCAAATATGTTTGGCTTATCTTGTCCGGTTAGAAATACCAGAGGCCAATGTCTTAGAAGTTGTCTAGTACCTAACGTTTGTAAGTTAGCCTTGTCAGGGGAAAATAAAAATGACGCAACTGATGAATTCATTGAGCTTTTGAAAAAAGTTAAAAGTATCCCAAGGGTAAAACACGTATTCGTAGGCTCTGGTATAAGACATGATTTGATTCTTGCTTCAAAAAACGCAGACTACATAATATCATCTTTGGTTGATTTTACATCAGGACAACTTAAGTTAGCACCTGAACATGCTCATCCGTATGTTCTAAAAATCATGAGAAAACCTTCCGCCGAACTATTCTTAGAGTTCAAAAAAAGGTTCGAAGCAGCAGCAAAAAGAAAAAGACAAAGGAAGTACGTTATTGGCTATTTCATAGTTGCCCACCCCGGGGAGGGGGAAAAGGAAAACATTTACCTAAGGGAATTCATAAAAAAGCACCTTGGATATGTCCCCCAGCAAGTGCAGATATTTACACCTACTCCCGGCACACTCAGCACAACGATATACTACACAGGTTTTGACCCATTCACTGGCGAAGAAATTTACGTCGAAAGAAGAGACAAGGTTAGAAATGCACTAAAGGAAAACATTGTTAATCTTCGATGAATATTTTTTCTACATACGGACTTGTGAACGCTCTCAATGCACAACCATAGCTCATTCTGAAACGAACAATGTCTCCTAATTTAAATGTTTCAGTGCTTTCTGTTGTGTCGACTATCAAATGATCACTTGATGCGTGGAGAACATGCAAGCCATCTACAAGAGGTATTAATCCATCGGGTTTAACATCCTGCTCGCCCACGGCAAGTATAATTCTTTTTCTGTATCCTTTGTCTTCAAATCGTGGTGTCCTACCAAACGCATCTTTCCCCAACTCTCCAACAGGAACAGACGGCTTGTAATCTACTTCTATAACTTCTGCCTCCAGAATTACTGTATCTTGTCTTAGATATGGAATATCCCTGTCTCCCGTAGCATCGGTTCCAAGTATTATGCCTTCGCCTACCCTGAATTGATTAATTCCTTCTGGTAAAGCACCATTTTCTAAAAGACTAAGCGTAACTGTACTTCCACCACTAATTACTAACTTATATCCAAGTTTAGATTCTAGTTCTTTCGCAATTTCTATAAGCACGGTCATATTTTCTTTTGTCGGTAGGACTCCACCGTAACATCCAACGTTTGTTCCTATTCCTCTTAAAATAGCGTGCTTTAGTTTTCCTGCAACTGAAAGAATTTCATCAACCGCGTTTTCAAACCATACACCTTCTCTTAAATCTCCAACATCTATCATATAAACAATGCTCACGTTTTTATCTAATTCCCCTGCTTGTTTATCAATCTCAAAAGCAGCTTCAGGCATAGAAACCAAGAATTCATCAACCAAACGAACAGCTTGGGGAATTTCCGAGAGCATAGGGATCCTTAGCAACTGGAAAGGACCTGGAACACCATTTTGGTAAAGGTTTAGAATATTCTTCAGCCGAGATTCTCCAATTTTGTCGACGCCAGCAGTGCGCATTACCTTTGCAATTGTTGGATTCCCAAGTGAAAGTTTCGTAACTCCAACAAGCTCTATGCCCCTTGAATGGCAAAGCTGAGCAACTTTTGAAGCGTTCTCTCTTATGGCAGAAAGATTTATTATCATACGCGGGTATCGTCTTTCTGGTTTTATCATCACTAGCTCCCCCTTTCAATCTTTGATAATGTTAACTAAAAGTATTGAAACTCACCAAAATCCACATCATTCTTTAAATAGGGGACACCCCTAACAACTCTTACCTAAAAGAGGTATCCCAATATGAATAATTCAACGCCTTCTTGCCCAAAGTGTAGCTCTACCAAACTATACAAAAACGGTCACGACAAATACGGCAATCAACAATTTCTTTGCAAAGTCTGCAATCATTCCTTCAGGCTTTCTCATTCTCATGTGCACATCAATAGCACCATTTCGCAATTAGCTACTTTCATCACTACAAGTTAACGTTATCCAATCTTTCACGTTTTTTTGGCTTTGGTTTTAAAGAAGTTATGGTATAATAAAATGAAAAATGAGAGCTACAACTCAATTTTAAAACAAGAATAAGATAATGCAAAGAGCTCTTTAGGAGGGATTTTCGTGGATAAGCGAGTTAAAGAAGCATATGATTATATAGCTTCAAAAATTACTTCAAAACCCAAGATAGCACTCATACTTGGCTCCGGATTGGGTTTTTTGGCTAATGAGGTAAAGAACGCTACACATATAAGTTACAAAGATATCCCTAATTTTCCTTATTCCACGGCGCCTGGACATGAGGGAAAACTAATCTTTGGTGAACTCTTCGGTAAAGAGGTCGTTGTTTTGAATGGTAGATTTCATATATACGAAGGTTGGAATCCAGGTGATATAAAGGTTGTTATACACACGTTAAAACTTCTCGGAATAGAGCGGATGCTTATCACAAACGCCGCAGGTGCAATTAACACAAGTTACAAGCCTGGTGACATAGTCTTGGTTAAGGATGTTATAAACCTTATGTTCCGAAATCCACTGAGAGGTCCAAATGATGAAGATATAGGTCCAAGGTTTCCAGATATGCTCGGAGCTTTTGACAGAACATGGATGGAAAAAGTAAAGAACGTTTTTCCAGACATGAACGAAGGAGTCTATTTAGCTGTAACTGGTCCTACTTATGAGACTCCGGCGGAAATAAGAGCTTTTAGAAAACTTGGAGCTGACTTGGTAGGGATGTCAACAGTTCCAGAAGTAATCGTTTGTGCACACGCTGGTATAAAAGTTTTAGTATTCTCTTGTGCCACAAATATGGCAGCTGGTATACTTGACCAACCTTTGTCGCATGAAGAAGTTGTTGAAGTCGCGAATAAGGTTAAGGAAAGATTTACGCAAGTAGTTAAAAAAGCTTTGGAGGTGCTTGAATGAATCGCGATTTCCTTTCAATAGTAGGCGAACTTAATCTTGCTAAAAAGGTTTTAGTTGTTGGACATATAATGCCTGATGGCGATGATATAAGCTCAGTTCTGAGTGCTACGTTGGGGCTCCAAAAATTAGGCAAAGAAGTATTGGCAGGCATTGATTGGAGGATTCCTTGGTATTTCTACGAGTTTGATGAGACAAATCTTATTAAAGGTTACGATGAGATAGTCAATAGCGGTTTTGAACCAGATTTTATGCTTGTTGTCGACGCATCAAGTCCTGATAGGATTGGACGTTTTCAAGAATTTCTAGGAAAAGTTACAACGGCCGTAGTTGACCATCATGGTACAAATACACTTTTTGGAACGTTAAATTGGGTTGATACAAGGTTTGGTTCCACTGCCCAGATGGTTTTCAGAATTAACACAGAACTTGGTGTTTCATACGATGAAAAACTTGCCACAATTAACCTCATGGGCATAGCTACGGACACGGGCTTTTTCAGATACTCCAACGCTGACGAAACTGTCTTTTCCGATGCGACAAAACTTGTTTCTATGGGCGGGAAACCATATCTAGTTTCAAGGATTTTTGAAAATAAAAGAATCGAACAGTTTAAATTGCTATCAACTATGGTTGAGCATATCCGCACAGAAAACGATGGACAAATAGTCTACTCTTATCTTTCGAAGAAAGATTACGAATCAAACAACTGTACAGAAGACGACAGTGGTGGTTTTGTTGGGGAACTACGTTCAATACAGGGTGTAGAACTTGCCATCTTCTTTTCTGAATATGAACAGAACGAGGTGCACATAAGTTTCCGCTCCAAAGATTGGTTTGATTGTAGTAAATTGGCAGTTCTTCTAGGTGGCGGTGGACACCCAAGAGCTGCAGGATGTACTTTGAAAGGAGAATTATCCGTTATCGTAGAACAAGTTATTAGGGAAGCTAAGTTGATGTTTAACACACAATTGGAGGCTATTAAGAATATTTAGATAGCCAACATTACTATCAAAATAAGATAGCTTTAAGTTTTTGTTGGTATTACCTTTTCCTAAATCCCAGGGGGGGTTATTACGCGTTTAAATTCTAATTTAGCACTCATTAGAGATTTACTTTGTAAAGAAGAGGTTATAGAAACAGAGGATGGAATGGTCCTAAAATGGAGTATCAGCAAAGATTTTGTGAATGACTTTCACGACTTTGTAGTCCATTTAAATAGTTACACGTATTCTAAAAGATTTATACTTCCCATCACGGTAGAGCGTGCAGATGAAAGTATAAACGTATTCTTCAGATACTCAGGTGAAAAACACGTCATAACCCCCTCAGGTGAATTAATCTCGCTATCTTATGAGGAACAAAAAAGGCTCATTGAGGCAATTCTAAGAATTGCGAAATTTGTCTTGCTTGGTAATATTCCCCCGTTTCCTGCTATAAGCTTGTTCGATATCCTTATATACGCAGGAGAATTTTTCTTTAGACCTCCTGTAATTTTCGGGCCTGAATTTTACAAACAGTTAGTTGAAAGCTCCCAAATAGTAAAATCATCAGAAGGTTTTAACGGTGTTTTCGTTGACGAAGAGTATCTTAAAAATGGCACCTACGATAAAAGTTCAACAATGCGGATTTTGGCAGAAATTATTGAACTTTTAGATGAAACCGGAGAGAAAGCAAGTATAGTCTCAAAACTTAAAGGTAATAATGTTACAGTCGCTGATTTAGAAAAAGATAGGTTGAATGAAGGTATACTTTACGAAATAATTTCAAAAATCGACAATGTCGAGAAAGACTACGAAGTGGTGCAAATCGATACAAAAGGGTATTATCGTTTATTTAAGGATTACGTTGCGAGAATTGATTACCACTTTGCAGAAAAAAATGAGGCTATATTTTACATAGGCGATGATTTTACAAACGTTATAAGACAGTTACTTTTGAAAAAAAGGAATGAATTATCGCAAGAAGAATTCTCGGGCTTGGTGCAGTGTTTATATTCAGTTTGCAAATTCGACGCGATGGTTGGTGAACTGGTTAATATTTTCAAGAGATTCGGGAAGGTTATACTGATAGTCAAGGATGTTGACGACCCCCATTATCTTGTAAGACGATTCTTAGAAATTCTGAAGAATTCTGAAATTAAAACGGTTGTTTTGACTTACAAATCAAAGCAACCGGATAAAACTTTCAGTATTGAAGTACCAGAGAAGAAGTTATCTGGTGAGGATGTTGAAGAGAAAATTTCACGTATGGTAGAAGACTTGCTGTTGGTAAAAGTCTTAGGCAAGGAATTCGATAGACAAGACCTGATGATATTCAGTTCAGTAACAGGCAAAGATGGAGAAAGAATGCTGAGAAACTTGCTAAGAGAAAAAATCGTGAGGTCGGATGACGGTGAGTATATAGTTGATTACAATTTCGCATCTCGAATAGAAGATGACGCGCAATTAAAACTAATTCATGAAATGATGGCAAAAGAATACAGTAAACGCATTAGTCCATATAATCAATACGCGCTTAAAGCTGCTTCTCACTACATGTTGGCTGGAAGAGAACTATCTGCTGCGGTCTCTTATCTTAAGTTTGTGAAAGTAGGATTGAAAAAATACACATTTTCTCCTTCTTTTCTATCGGATGCTTTATACAGAGCTTACAAAATCCTGAAGAAAAATTGTAAAGATGAATCATACGCATTCCACAAGTTGAGACTGGAGCTTCAAAATCGAGCAGGGATTAGTTTTGAGTTTAAAGACGGAGGATTCCCAGAAAAAAGAATCTTTACATACCTAAAAGCCCTTGAACTATTCGTTGAGGAAAGATACTTAGACTGTGTTTCTTATATTGATAATATTTTGAGCTCCTCCGAATTACCAAAATACAAATCGTTGCAACTATCTTTTATCAGGGAAAGAGCATACCTTTCATATTACGACAAACTATCAGATACTGTTCCTGAAATTGAAGAAATTCAAAAACTGAAAATCTGGAACGAAAGATGGGCTGAGTTAAAGGCGGAATGGTTATGGTTAATTGGCAATGCTTTGGTATACACAAATAGGAAGAAAGCTATTGTGTATCTAAACCAAGCACTGGAGATTGCCAATCAATACAATTTGAAACACCTTTTGGTAAGCATATATAATTCGTTTGGTATAGCATATGATGGTTATTTACTTTCCATAGTATATTTTAAAGAAGCGATCAAAACAGCTGGTGAAATTGGCTACACGCGCCGCAGCTTGACTCCGAGGCTCAATTTAGCACGTGAGTTACTATACTTTGGAAATTTTAAAGAACTATTTGCTGAACTTTCCTTACTAGAAAACTCTTTCAACAATTATCTAAGTTATTCTGATTTAGCCTTCTTGTATAGGCTTCACGGTATGATTTATTCATATCTGCACCGTTACGAAGAAGGTTTAAAATACTTCAAGAAAGCTTTTGAGATTGAATCTGAGAAGAATTTACCTCATCACTCTTTGCGAGGACTCATCCTCCATGAAATGCTTTGCGGGAATAGACAAAATGCAAAAAAGTTGATCCAAAAATACCATGATGATTCAGCAATTCATACAAGAGCTTTTGAATATTTCATCGCAATGATACTGGCTAAGGATGACAAAGAATTCTTTAGGGCATGGAATGATTATATCGCATCGAATTACACATTGCTAAGAGAAGAGATTTTATACCTGTTTACAGAGCAAATTTACAGGGTTGACAAAGAAAGGTTGGCTGATGAACTTGACAGATGGGATAGTTTCTATACTTCTGAAATGACAAAACTCTCTCTGCTTTATATACTTTTGGCGAAGCGGAAATATTACGAGCTAAACCAAAATGAGATAAAACGCGATTCAGTAACGTTAAGAATCACAAGGATTCTTTTTGATTTGGGAATTGAAAAAGAATTTGAGCTGCCTGCTAAAGATAGCCTGTTTTTTAATTTCCAAAGAAGTGCAACTGAGAATAAAATAGTCGATCTACTTGAGATATTAAAATCAGTTGACCAAAGGATAGGTTTGGATGAGTTTCTAAGGATATTTTCAAATATTCTAATTAATCTTTTCGAGCCCCTGCATGTTTTTGTATCGGTGACGGATGAAAGGACAAATCTCAGGTCATCTATAGGTATTCCGCCATCTGATGAGAAGAAAAGCACTGTTAGTTTTGAGCCTTTCGAGGTTTATATCAGAGATAACATAGACAAGAACAGTGAGTATTTAATATACTTCTCAAGTAACTATTTTGTGGTATCGGAAGGGGACAAAAAGGATATGTGGGATAAAATAATACTGCTGGATGAGTTGTTTACTAGTCAAGTAAGAGGCATAATATATAGAGAAAGGGCAACAAGGGATGTTTTGACAGGACTATACAACAGATGGAGGTTTTTGGAAATTATACAAGAATATATGGAAGAACCTGCCGTTTTACAAAACGAAAGAGAAGTAAGTGTCTTTATAGCGGATATAGACAATTTCAAAAAAATCAACGACACCTATGGCCATTTGACAGGTGATATAGTGCTGAAAAATATTGCAGCTATTCTGAAAGATAGTATTGAAGAGAAAGGAATTGCTGCAAGGTACGGAGGCGAAGAATTCGTTGGTGCGATGAAAGTAGACAAAGTAATGTGTGTTGAAATATGTGAAAGCATTCGAAAAGTAATAGAAAAGACTTCTTATGATATTTTCGGGTTTCAAGTAACAATAAGTTTTGGGGTTGCATCTTCTTCCGAAAAACACAACATAACTGAACTTATAGGGCTTGCCGATAAAAGATTGTACATCGCTAAAGAGACTGGAAAAAACAAAGTCTGCTTTTCCTAAGAGTCTTTTGAAAGTTCTTGGTTTAAAATTAGTAGGAGGCGTGGTATAAGTTGGAAATACTTGAATACATTGGTGATACTTACTGGAGCAGTGATTATATAGTTGAAATTGAGGGTTACAAAAAGGTAGCGAAATTCGTAGAGAAAAGCTTGATTAAAAGTCAAGCAAATGTTATTCTACGTTCGGAACTAGCCCGCAATGTTCACGGGCTTTTAGTTCCTGAAAGCTTTTATTTTGAAGAGAGCGAACGAGATATTCTTGTATATGATATTCCTTCCTATGATTCTATTAGTAGGTTTGGACGCGAATATATTGAGAAACTCCTTCCACAGTTGCTTTCTATAATGAAGACAGTTTTGCATATTCCTGGTCTGTCTATTCCTTATATAGGGTTAGATGACATAGTTATTGTTAACGATGAAATTAGGATATTTCTGCCACTGATACAATCTTCTGAACATGTTGAAAAATCGGTGAAGACTGGGAGAGTATTTGCTGCGCCTGAGTACTTTAAAAGAGAAATAACGGATAAGTCAACAATCTATGTATTTGGAAAAATAATATATGACTTAGCAAGCAACGAAGAACTCAAAAGAATCGCTCAGCAAATGATAGTTGAGGAGCCAAGTGAAAGAGATTATGTTGAGGAGATTCCTTTCCAAAATGTGCTTAGTTCCAAGAAGGTTTTGACTATAAGAAGAATTCACAGGGAAGAGGAAAATGAAATATTTGAGCTTGTTCTCTCACCAATGCCAGGACAAGGCTTCATAGGTGTTATAGGTCCACAAAGAATTGGTAAAACAACCATGATTGAAAATTTGCAAAGTCACTTTAGGCAAAAAGGGATACCTTTTCTCCATGTTAGCAGCGGGTCTGATTTAATTGCACAGACATTGCAAGTTTGTTCAGACAAAGTATCAGAGAAGCTGGTTTCGAGTTTATCTTATTGTCTGGAAAATGTTTGCACTATAGACACAGTGAGCATAGATGTGGTTCAAGCTTTGACGCATCTTGATAACGTGGTTATATTCGTTGATGACTATCAAGAAGCAGGTGAACGACTGAAATCATTCTTAAGAAGACTTGCAAGATTTGACAGTACTGGGAGAATAAAAATTCTTGCTTTCTCTGTTGAGGACTCGGAAGACTTCCATCTTCGTGTTGAATTAAAAGCGTTTGACAAACACGCAATAAAGAGGCTCTTAGACTCTTCTTTCTTAAAGATAAAAAACCAAGACATCCTCGTTGATTGGCTCTATGCAGCCAGTGGAGGATTACCAGGGCTTATAGTTGAATACCTTAGATACCTTTACGAGCAAGATATATTAAGAAAAGAACACGATGGTTTTATTTTTGACACGGAAAAACTTGAAGAAGTTAAGGTAGAATCTATTCTTGTCAAGAGAGTGGAAAGGTACACGAGCTCAAATGCAAAATACCTCTCAATTCTCGGGCAAAAGTTCAACCAAGTGGAAGTAGAAATCTTGGAAAAGTTGTTAGGTGTGGATATAGATTTGACAGGACTTTTAGAAGATGGGATACTTTACAGAGAATACAACATAATCCGTTTCACACTTAAGCAGTATTGGGAAATACTGTACGATTCTATTGTCGAAGAGGAAAGATTAGAACTCCATAAAAAGTTGGCATCTTCTTTGGATGACTATGAAAAGAAAGCTTGGCATTTGGAAGCAGCAGGAAACGAAGTGTCAGCGGTTGTAGCTTACCTAAAGTACGCAAAGGAGCTTCTTGACTTTTACGCATCGCCATCTGTGGTATACAGTGTGTTGCAGAAAGCGAGAAAAATTATTAAAAATCGAGAGTCTTATGCTTATTATAAATTCCTAGTTGAACTCGCTGAGCGAACAGAAGACGCAAGTTATATAAGCAACTTGGAGATTCCAGATAAAAAGATATACATCTATTTGAAATCGTTCAAGTATTACTTAGTTTACGATCATAAGAAAGCGGAAGAACTTTTGAAAAATTCGAACGTCAACCTTGGACCGTTCGGTAATTTAAAACGTGAGTTCTTATTATTAAGATCCCAAGCAGAACAAGCTCTTGGAAGAAAAGATTATTATGAAAGAGCAAAACGAATAATGCAACAACTTGACGAAAACAATCCGTTGCATGTGAGGCTTCTCATTGACGTTTACATATTTATATCGGTTATAGCCCGTTCGAATCCATCAAAAGCTTTGGAGTATTTAAGAAAAGCTGAAAAACTTGCACTTGATTACAACATTGCACATAAACTTCCATCGATTTATAACAACCTCGCTGTTGAGATTACAAACACCACTATTTCTATGCAGTACCTTGAACGAGCAGTAGAGGCTGCTGAAAACATTGGGTTGCCTGCTCGAAGCTATTTAGCAAGGTTAAACATACTTTCCCACGCACTTTATGCAGGTAAGATAGGAGAATTCATATCTGGTATTGCTGAATTAGAACCAAAACTTGAAATGTTAAACTTAAGAAATGAGATAATCTTTGCACAAACACTAGAGGCTTATTATCATAGTTATAATTTCGAAGTTGAAGAAGCTCTTGAACATATCAAGCGTATAAAAGAACGTTACGGGGTGGATAGTTCATTTGACATTTTCGCTGTTCACTTTATAACAAGAAACCTTCCTAAAGCAATGGAGTACAAACAAAGTGTGTTGAGTAGCGAGGAATATGATGAAAGCACAAAAGAGATTGTTGAGGTCATTTCTGCAGTTGGGACAGAGGAGTTTGCAACAAAATGGAAAAAGTATAGAGACGCTGGTTCTAGGTATTTTAGGGAAGAAATAGTAGCAGTTTTGGGATACGAGTTAGCAAGAACTGTTCCTGAATTATTCAAGGAGGAACTTGAATATCTTGAAACAAACCATGTGCTTGACGGGTCCTTGTTATCCTTGGCAATGGTTTACGAAGGATTTGGGCATTACTATAAAGCTCTCGGTAATGAATATAAATCAAAGTCATACTATTCTAAGGCAATAACTATGTACAAAGACATAGGACTCGGAAATGCTGTTAGGACGCTATGTGAACTATACGGAGTCGAATTAGGAAAAGACGAACAAGAACTGCAATCAAAACAACTGAGTAGGCTTTCTTATGATTTGCTCTCCAGTTTAAAAGCAATCGACCCGAAAACAGAACCGGAGAAACTTTTAAATTACTTTGCCGCAAAGATTCTGTTGCTGATACCAGCTAAAAGCCTTTTGTTTAAGCTTTACGATAAGGTCCTAGATAAAACGTTCGAAACCAGTCTTGGAACACCAGACAAAGAAAAACCTGTTGGAGAGACTTTAAGCGTGGCTCCATTGGAAGTTTATGTTAGCGACAAAATTGACAAAAACGCAGTATATGAACTTTGGCTTTCCAATAAAAAAGTTCGATTTCCTGAAGAATATAAGAAAGAACTTCTACGAATGCTACAGTTGCTTGAGTATAGTTTTGTGGCTGTTATGAAGGGAACACTAACATGGTTAAGAAGTCTAATAGACCCTCTTACAAAACTCTACACAAGGTATCATTTCAGCGAAGTTTTGCAACATTACTTCGAAAAAGCTCAGTCCGAGCAGGGGGAATTAAGTGTTGTTATGTGTGATATTGACAATTTCAAGAAGATAAACGATACGTACGGTCACCTTACAGGTGACGAAGTTTTAAAGGAAGTGGCAAGAATATTGAGAGACAACGTACGTTCAGTGGATGTTGTAGGACGTTTTGGTGGCGAAGAATTCGTTTTACTCTTCCCATCAACCGGTGAGGAAGAAGCAAAGACTGTTGTTGAAAGATTGAGAAGATTAACTAGGGATTTGGACAAATTCCCATTTAAGATTACCCTTAGTTATGGAATAGCCGTTTATCCTGCATGCAAGGTCAATGACCCTGAAGAATTGATACAAAAAGCTGATATTGCACTTTACCATGCTAAAAACACAGGAAAAGACAAAATTGTTGTGTATACGGAGGGAATGAGCGGTGGATTACACGCATGATACACTTAACGAATACATTAGAGGCTTTAAGAAAAGCTTGATTGAGAAACTTTGGGATTTAGGATGTGATCTGTTTTTTGATGAAAACCTTTCACATCATGTTAGTTTTAGAATAGGTGGAAGTGTTCCACTTTTCATAATTCCCAGTTCGATGGAAGGCTTTTTAGAAACGATAAGGCTTCTCAAAGAATATGAGGTCCCTTTCCGCGTAATTGGTAAAGGAACGAATATAATCCCAACAGATGACGAAAAAGGGTTTGCGGTTATCTCTACGGAAAGAATAGATTTCGTAGAAGTTCACGATGAATTTATTACCGTATCAGCTGGAATGTCGTTTAAAAGCCTCTGTTTATTAGCGCTTAAACATTCACTTTCAGGTTTGGAAAAGGCTTTTGGATTGCCTGGTAGTGTTGGTGGGGCAGTCTACATGAATGCCGGTTGCTATGGTTGGGAAATGGCTCAAAACGTTGTTAGTATCAAAGTGTTTGATGGAAAAAATGTTGAAACCATAAGTCCTTCTGAGGCACAATTTAGCTACAGGGATAGTATATTTAAACACGAAAAATCTCTAATAATACTCTCAGCAGTTTTAAAATTAACGATAGGTGACAAGGAAAGTATCCGTGAAATTATGATTGACACTATGCGAAAACGGTACGAGAAGCAGCCATTAGAGTATCCTAGCGCTGGTAGCGTCTTTAAAAGACCAAGACCTGATTTTTACGTTGGAACGGCTATAGAATCACTTGGTTTGAAAGGTTATCAAATAGGCGGCGCACAAGTTTCTGAAAAACATGCTGGGTTTATAATCAATAAGGGAAACGCAACAGCTTCAGATGTCTTGAAATTGATTGATTTTATCAAAGGCAAAGTTAAAGAATATTACGGCGTGGAATTAGAAACAGAAGTCGAAATCTGGTAAATTATAATAGCTGATAAAAAAGTTGGAGGTGGCTGGAAATGGGGTTGAATGAATTAGTATGGAAAAAACGAACAAGGGAAGAGATTGAACATTTTTCAGATAGGTACAAAGAATTCATTGATTACGCAAAAACTGAGCGGTTAGCTATTGAATATTTTGAAAAGATACTTTTGGAAAATGGTTACATTCCGATCGAAAAATATACTGGAAAGGAGAATAAGGTTTTCTACATAAATAAAGAAAAATCTTTGGTTGCGGTTAATGGAGAAATATTGAATGGTATTAATTTTGTTGCGGCGCATGTAGATGCTCCAAGAATTGATTTGAAACCAAACCCATTGTATGAAGATTCAGGGATAGCACTTGCGAAGACCCATTATTATGGTGGAGTTAAGAAATATCAATGGTTGAGTCTACCCCTGGCACTTGTAGGCGTTGTTGTAAAAGAAAACGGCGAAAAAATTAGAGTATGCATAGGATGTGAAGAAAAGGACCCAGTATTGGTTCTTCCTGACCTGCTTCCTCATCTGGATAAAGAGGACAAAAAGGTAAGTGAACAATTCAAAGCAGAGAAGATGAACGTCATACTCGGTTCTATACCTTTAGAAGGTGAGGAAAAAGAACCAGTTAAGAAATACATCCTAAAGCTCTTGAAAGAGAAGTATAACATTGAAGAAGAAGACTTTATAAGTGCTGACTTAGAGCTTGTTCCCGCTTTGAAACCTCGAGATGTAGGTATGGATAGCAGTTTTATTGGTGCATACGGCCACGATGATAGAATATGCGCTTTCGAGGGTATCATGGCCTTATTGAACGCGCAACCAAAAAATAAAGCTATTGGAGTTATTTTGTTTGACAGAGAGGAAATAGGAAGCGAAGGCGATGCAGGAGCTCAAGCAAGGTTTTATAGAGCATTTTTGAGAAGGATGCTTTCTGTTAAGGGATTTAATGACACCGAGCAAGTTTTAGATGAGATTATTAGTAAGTCAACAGTTCTTTCAGCTGATGTAACCGCCCTTTTTGATCCGTCTTACCCTGATGTTCATGATAAACTTAATGTTGCTAAAGCAGGTTACGGTGTTGCTATAGTAAAATACACTGGCAGAGGTGGAAAAAGCGGGGCAAGCGAAGCACATGCTGAACTGGTTGGGAAAGTAAGAGCTATACTGAATCGAAACGGCATCTCTTGGCAGGTTAGCCTTTTAGGTAAAGTTGACGTCGGTGGCGGTGGAACCGTTGCAAAGTTCCTTGCAAAAGAGGGATTTGATACGATTGATATAGGACCTGGACTAATGAGTATGCACGCTCCTTTTGAACTTGTCTCAAAAGCAGACCTTTACGAAACTTATCTTGCATTTAAAGTTCTTGTGGAAGAATTGTGAAAACTGAGGTGGTTCGATGTTTGGAGAAGTAACTTACTCAGAAGGCGACTTAAAAAATGGGTTGCCAGCACACCTAGAACAGTTGCTCAGGACCATATGTTTTAGAATACGGGTACATGGTCGTGAGGCCTTGAAGAACTACAGCATTACGGCAGCACAATTTGACTTACTCCAAAGGGTTTATTTCAATGGACCCCAGACGATGACGAAATTGAGTCGGTCATTAGGTATCGCAAAGAGTACGACTAGTGGCCTTGTTATGAGACTTGTGAGGGACGGATTTTTAAATCGAAAAAGGGATGAAACAGATAGAAGAGTTTTTAAGGTGGAAATAACACCTCTTGGTGAACAAGTGATAAAAGCAGTTATAGAGATGCGAGTCAAATACATTGAAGAGGTTATTAGGCAAATACCCGGCGAAAAGACTAGATTAATCCACGAGGCCTTAGACCTCCTTTACGGGGTTATAAGTTCCAAGTAATCTAAAGCTTTGAAATTCTATGTTTTAATAAGGAGAGAATCTCTTTGAGGAAAAACGTGGAATTTAGAAGTTTGTTCAAGCTTGCTTTTTTCATCATAGCGCTATTTTCAGAAATCACTTTTTCAATAACAGTTTACGCACCAAAAGGGAGTATGGTTTACTATAACGACAAACTTATGGGGGTTGTACAAAAAGACTCCATAAGTTTCAACGCAGAGTTTCCAGGGACTCTCAAGGTTGTAAAACCTGGTTTTGTGCCGTTTGAAAAAATCCTCACAGAGGAGGCTACTGTGACTGTAGAACTTTCATTACCCTCATTCTTGAATGTAAAAGTAACCCCGCAAAATGCACGGGTTTCTGTCGATGGTCAACTAGTTGAGGTTGACACTTCCAGTGGTACCGCAAGGCTACAAATAAATTCTGGGATTCATGAAATTAAAGCAGAAGCTCCGGGATATGTTACCAAAACTGTCAGAGTTGAAATCAATCCGTATGAGGAAAAAGATTTGGAAATAACACTGAAAAAAACAGTAACACTTAAATTGGTTTCTGAAAAAAATATTAACAACGCTATTTTAGGTGGAATGATAATAAATTTACCTTCAACGATAGAGGTAGAACCTGGTAAATACAAACTCTACCTACCAAATACCTTTTTGAATAGCATTCAAGAATTTGAAGTACCGTTCGTTGATGAATATGTATATAAAGTCGACTCTACACAGATGTTTAAGTTGACTATTGATGGAAGCCCTGCAGGAGCGTATGCTTGGATCTCTGGTCAGATTTGGAAACTTCCAACAACGATAGTATTACCAGAGAGCAGTTACGACATTCGAATATTTTCCCAAAACTATGAAGATTACAAAACAAAGGTTGAACTAAGGAAAGACACAAAGATTTTCTACAATTTGAAACCCAAGCTGGAGGTAGCTCAAAGAACTATCGACGACAGCTTTGTTATAGAGTATGATGGATATGTAAGGGACAGAGTTGTCGTCAAACCGTGGTTTACGACGATAAAAGATAATGAAGGAAATATAGTGTGGTATGGTTTCAGCGATGGAAGTCTTAAAGCCCTCCCAAAGACTGTTCCAGTTTTGATAAGTAAAGATATGATTTGTATGATAGGGCGTACAATGTTCAAAGGACCTACAATTTTACAGGTAACGTTGGGTACTAATATTCTTTTTTATGACAACAGAAGAGCAGGTAGTGAAGAAAAGATACAAGTAGAAGGACTCACAGTGATTGATACTGAAGATAGGGTTTTGGTGAATGTATATTCAAAAGATGTCTGTGAAGTTTACTGGGATGATGAATTCATAGGAAACACACCGATATATTTCTTTGTTACATCAGCAGGGAAGCACAAGTTAACTTTCGTACGGAATGGTTTAAAGGTTAACGAACAAATTGTTGAAGCGAAGCAAGGACAACTCAACGAATTTCGACAATCATTTTGAAGACTACTTCCAGATTTCAATGCGAGGTGAAGAGCATGACTTACGTTTTCTATCGACTGTTAAAATATCGAAGTGTCATTATTCTTTTCCTGATTTGCTTTAGCGTCTTTGGGTTTTCTACCGCAATAAAAGATCTTTCTCCATCCGCAGCTGAATACAAAGCTGTGCTTTTCCTTGTAGAACAAAAGATTATGGACGTAGATTCAAATGGAAATTTTAAACCTTCTTTACTTGTAACAAAACTTGACCTTGCACGCTATTTGTATGCGCTCATAGATAGATACAAGTTAACAAACTTACAAAGTAGCAAGTCCGATGATTTAGCAAAGCTTGAATCGAGAATTACTACATTAGAAAAACAAGTATCCAATATTCCTACTGCTCAACTCCAAAGTTTTTCGGCTTTGCAAAGTGAAGTGACCGATTTAAAAAAAAGACTTTTAGCAATTGAAAACAAGGTCGCGAACCTTGAAACTAAAAGCACCAACCCATCAAAGGACCAGCAAACTATTATCTCTGTACAGAATGAGCTTTCAGCATTGGCCAGAAGGGTTACTGCTGTTGAAAACAAAATTTCAACACTTTCCCAATCGAAGGATTTCGCTAAAGACATAGCACAATTGACAGCTCAGATAAATAGTTTAGAAGAGAGACTAAATGAATTCACTCAGCTGATGAACTATTATATTAATGAAGTTGAAAAACTTAAAACAAGGGCGACGGATTTAGAAAAAAAGGTTGAACATACAATAATTACGACTAATTCGCTATCGGAAAAGATTTCCAAATTGGAAGCAAGTTCTTCGGAGAATATTAAGAATCTCCAAAACACCACCATGGCGAGTATAAATGATTTGAGAAATCAATTATCAGGAGAAATTGAGAAATTAAAGTCTCGTCTTGGAACTATTGAGGAAGTTATAGGAAAAGGTCAAGACTTTTTACAACGTTTAGAAGCCTTAGATGCTTTGACAATAATCAATACATTCTCTAACTTGGAAGTACTTTCTAACCGATTTGACCAGCTTGAAGCAAGATTCAAAAAGCTTGAGGACAGTCTTTCTCAAGTGGTCTTGGAACAAAGATATGTACTCAACGAACTTGTCGTTTCTCAGAACTCTGTGAAAAAGTTCGACTCTTTGGAACAAAAAGTTTCTCAACTCGAAGCTTCTAATAACGCTAATAACGAGGATATAAAAAAGCTTTCAGCGCAAGTGGAGAGTTTAAATAGTCAATTGATGACTACGCGAACAATAACTTACATTAGTTTGTTAGTTTCCATAGTTGCAGGAATTCTCGTACTTCTCAAGTGAATTGAGAATAACTAGAAAGGATTTGATAGTAATTATGGTTGGACTTGCTCTTCAAGCCGGAGGAGTAAAAGGATTTTCGCATATCGCAACACTGAAAGTTTTTGAAGAATGCAACGTCGAACCTGATATTATTTCGGGTTCGTCAGCAGGTTCTATTGTTGGAGCGTTATATGCATTACATGGCAGCTCAGAAATTGTTTACAAGATCTTTTCAGAAACAGTTCGTAAATTTCTCAAAAAACAAAGTACGAAACCTGAACCGATAATGAATTTAGAGATGGTTATAAAAGAAGCTCTTTACAGTTTGGATGAGTTCTATCAATTTTTCAAAGAGTTGTTTGGTAAAAAGAAGTTCTCGGAGCTAAAAACAAAACTTTTAGTTGTGGCTTTTGATATAGAAACCTGGAAGAGTTTCGTCATAGATGAAGGCTACCTTGTTGATGCAGTGCTTGCAAGTTGCACTGTTCCTGGAGTATTTGAACCTACATACATTGCAGGTGTTCGAATGCTTGATGGCGGGATTCTATCTCCTGTTCCTACTTTTGAATTGAAAGAGTACGGAGCAGATACCATAGTAGCTAGTGTTTTTGAAGAGCGCATACCACCATACACAACACATATGGAACTAATGCTCACTGTAGATGCAGTTAAAGAGTCATATATTGTGCAGAACGAGCTCAGTGTGGCAGATTTCACGTTTATTTATCCTGTAAATGTCAGCTGGAGCGATTTTGCTAAACATGAAGAAGTTTATCGAAATGCTTTAATTGTTGCAAGGAGAGTGAAAGATGAATTTGAAAATTTCATTAGGCGGTGATATTCTACACTATTTAGGAGCTGTTGGGCTCTTAAATGCTCTTTCGGAAAAGAAGGTTACAGAAAGAGAAGATTTAGAGATACATTGTAGCGGTTTTTCTTGTATCCCTTTGATTTTATGGACATATCAAAGAAATAATTCATACAACATTCTTTCAACAATGTGGGGTGAAGCTTCCAAGTTTTTCAAAGGTATCTCTAAACCTTCCTTACCAGACATTGGGAAAAACATTCTGCTTTTGTATAAGATGCAGAAAAAGGTAGATTTAGAGTCATCAAGACAAAAACTCAGTGAATTTGTTGAGAAGTGGATTCCAAATGTGGAAATTGAAGAGCATGACAAAATAAAAATACATGCTTTTAATTTAGATAAAAAACAGAATGAAATTCTTTACGGCAATGCAAGAGAAGTTTTAATACATGCTCTTCCTTATCCTATTGATTTTGCTCCTGTTGACGGGTATATTTCTTCAAGTTGGGTCGTTGGAATTCCTGAAGGTGATGGTATAATATACATTGATTGGTATGTTCCTTTTGAACCTCGTAGGGCCACTGACTTCCTTCTGATGGCTACCTTTGCCAGGACATCTTCTCTTATTAAGCGTGTAACTGAAAAAGCAAAAGCAACAGTGAGTATCAGACTTAGTGGTTCCGCTTTTACGGATTTTAGATATGTCAGTAATCGTTTTTATTTAGCTGGTAAAGAGCTCATAGAAAAGTGTTTGTGATCAGCAATATCGAAATCTAAAGAAAAATTAATACACTTCGGAGGGATACTTATGAAAAGGTTTTTTAGGATAGCTGGCATTATTATTTTATTGGTTGCCGTTGTAGTAGTTTTGACTTCTCAAACCACAACAGCTACAACTCAAAAAAAATCTAAAACCGTTCGCGTTTCAGCAGATTATGTTGAACCAAAAAGTGACGTTATTTACTACAAAGGTCGTGTTTTTGTAAATATCGATGAGGATAAGGTAAGCCTTAGAACAACGGAGATGTACGTTAAAAAGGTTGGAGACAAGTGGAAAATCGTAGAAATTCCAACTAAGGTCGAATTCACATTTGATGGTGGTAGCGCCGTTGCCGATAAAATGACCTATGACTTAGATAACAGAACGGGTGTTCTGACCAACTCGACAGTCACTATTATTGATACCAAAAGTAATGAGAAAATAATTGTGGTTACGGACAACCTAAGTTACGACCTTGAAAACGACAAATACAGTGGAACTAAAAAAGGTGGGGTAAGTATTACAAAAGGTGACATAACCGCTGTGGCTGACAGGTTCGAATATGACAAAAAGAAAGGAGAAGTTTATCTTTACGGAGCGGTGGTAATTAACGACCCGAAAAAAGGTATTAAGATGACAGCATCAGATGCTGTTATATACACCGAAAAGAACGACATGAAAGCTAACAATGTTAGCATTGAACTGAAGGTTGATTAAACGTTATTCACCAAACCCAGAATAAGAAAATTTTGAAGACTCTTCAAAAAGATGGGGGATTAAGGTGAAGAGGATAATAATTTCCGGACCAACCGCTTCAGGAAAAACCGAATTTTCGATCCAGCTCGCAGAACACTTACCGATAGAAGTCATCTCCATGGATTCTAGGCAGATATATAAATACATGGACATTGGAACAGCAAAACCGGATCCATACCAGTTATCGTTAGTAAAGCACCACATGATTGACATTATCGAACCAAACGAGTATTTTAATGCTTTTCTGTACCAAAAAATGGCAAAAAAGAAGGAAGAAGAAGTTAAAAGAGCTGGCAAAATACCAATATACGTAGGAGGGACAGGTTTATACATAGATGCATTAGTAAAAGGCTTCTTTGAAGGAGTCTCTCGGGATGAAAACATTAGGAAAGAACTCAGTAAGCTAAATGAGCAAGAACCAGGGATTCTGAGAAAGATGCTAGAGGAATTTGACCCGGAAGCTGCAGCCAGAATACATCCACAAGATGTGAAGCGTACGATAAGGGCATTAGAGGTCTACCTAAAAACAGGGAAGAGGATTTCTGAATTGCAGACGCAAAAAGCAAATTATGATGACTTCATTCTTATTGTTTTGAATCCAAAAAGGGAAGAACTTTACGAAAGAATAAATCAACGCGCTGAAAAGATGATTGAACAGGGACTTATCGATGAAGTAAAAATGCTTGTAGAAAAATACGGTAAGAACCTTGACGCTTTCAAAACTATAGGTTACAGGGAGATAATCGAATACTTGGATGGAATCTACAGTCTAGAGTTGGCTTTACACTTAATGAAAAGAAACACTCGTCATTACGCAAGAAGACAAATAATCTATCTTAGAAGATTTCCAAATGCCGTGTGGCTTGAACCTGGTAAACAAGCTCTGGAGACGGCTCTTAAAATCATAAAAAAAGAAGTTGAGTCAATCTTGTGAATTTTACATTTGGTATTTAGCAGAGGTGAAGCACATGGAAGCGCTATACAGAAAATATAGACCGACAAGGTTCTCAGAGATAGTAGGACAAGAACATATTAAGAGGTTATTAAAAAACGCTCTTGAAAAACGAAGGATTAGTCATGCATACATATTTGCTGGTCCTCGCGGAACAGGAAAAACCACAACTGCAAGAATTATAGCAAAATCATTAAACTGTGAGAAGAATCAGTATGAGGAGCCATGCAATGAATGTGTTTCTTGTAAAGCTATCGACAGTGGCTCGCATTTAGATGTTATAGAACTTGATGCTGCATCAAACAGGGGTATTGATGAAGTAAGGAAAATAAGAGATGGTGTCAATTTCACTCCAGTTATGGGGAAATATAAAGTTTACATTATTGACGAAGTTCATATGCTTACGAAAGAGGCATTCAATGCCCTTTTAAAGACCCTTGAAGAACCTCCCGAACATGTTGTCTTTATCCTAGCCACGACAAACCCCGAAAAGATACCTCCGACTATCATTTCTCGATGCCAGGTTTTGGAATTCCGGAATATATCAAACAATGAAATTAAAAACAGGCTCAGAGAAATTTGTATTAAAGAAGGTTACGATGTAACAGAAGATGCTTTAGAGAAAATAGTGAAAAAGGCTGCAGGTGGACTTAGAGATGCACTTTCCATCCTTGAACAAGTAGTGAGGTACTCAGGCGGAGAAGTTACTCCAGAAACTGTGAACGAAGCTTTGGGATTAGTAAGTGAGGAAACAATAGATAAATTTATCGAGGCTATACTCTCCGGAAATTTTGAAGACATTGAAGGTATTATTGATGAAGTTTACACCGAAAGAGGAGATTTTGACACATTTCTGACACAAGTTATGGAAAAACTGTTGGAAAATAAAAGCGCTCAAGGTATTAAGTTAGCTTCCGAAATTTATAGAATACAAAAAGAGTTGAAAATTGCCGAAGAAAAACTACTATTAGCAAAAGTATTGGTAATTAGTCTGGCGCTAACAGTCAATAAATCGGGTGGAACTGGAACTTCAGAGATAACCTCAACGATTTTGACAAAAGGTGAAAGAGCAACTAACCACACTCAAGTTGCAAATGAGAAGCAAGCATTAACTCAAGTGGTGCACGCTAGAAAAGTCGAAGTAACTAACGAAGAAAAAGAAGAAATATCAGCAGTTGGTTTTGAAAAAGCTGAACTCATGCAACCTGGGTCAGAAGTGCCACTTAAGCAATTTGGTGAGCTCAAGCAAGAAGAAAATCCAAAAGAATCTCCTGAAGCTACAAAGCTTTCAGCTCTAGATGGAAAAGAGGTAGAACGTTCTGCTTCAGAAAACACATCTCAACTAAATCAAACATTTGTGACAAAAGAAATATTAGAAGACTTAAAACTCAATGGGGATTTATCCATATTTGTTGGTTTGTCTCTTGCTACAGTCTATGAACTCGACGACGTTGTAAGAATTGTCATTGACAAATCAAAACAATTCAGTTATGAGGTACTGAAAGAAAAGAAAGATCAAATAGCTTTGCTTTACCAGAAAAAATCTGGCAAGAACAGAGAGGTTGTTATAGAGCTCACGGATGATGAGCACGACCCTGTTTTGGAGAAATTAAAGATTCTGCTCACAGACTAAGTTAAAAGAAAGGATGTGAGCATGTCATGGTTGATATCTACGAAATCATAAATAAAGCAAAAAGTGCAAGAGCTACAGATGTTCATATATCAGTGGGAAATCCTCCAATAATTCGTGTGGACGGTTATCTAACAAAAATGCAGGGTTACTCACCACTTTCTTATGGCGAGGTAAAGGAAATTGTAACTCGACTTTTGGAAGAACATGATATCATGAGTCATAATAAAGAGGTAGATTTTTCTTTCGGATTTGAGGATGTTCGAATAAGGGCAAATCTGTATTACGAACGTGGTAATCCTGCTCTTGCCTTAAGAATTATTACCAAACGTATAAGAACATTCGAAGAACTCGGGCTACCAACAACAATTCGAGATTTTTGTGATAGGGATACAGGATTAATTATTATAAC